>Ga0233426_10000306_pt1 | contig 54633 bp, 53 predicted proteins | sample SI_118_April2016_6_FD_179875 | JGI IMG/M metagenome (GOLD analysis project Ga0233426, IMG submission 179875) | Seawater microbial communities from Saanich Inlet, British Columbia, Canada - SI_118_April2016_10_MG | ecosystem: Environmental > Aquatic > Marine > Inlet | place: Canada: British... | reverse complement strand
TATTTCAGATAGTTGAAGTTTTCCGTGCTAAAACAGTCGACATCACAGATCAGTCACTGGTGATTGAAACAACTGGAGATTCCTCAAAAATTGATGCTCTAGAGAAACTGCTGGGGCCGATGGGACTTTCGGAAATGGTACGTTCCGGAAAGTTGATTATGAAGCGTGGAGTTGAAGAAACTTGAGCTGCTTCACATAAAGTTTGTCACGAGATACTTACGAATCTCTCTTGCTTCTTTCAGCGGACCGTCTGCTGTGACGAGGCAGGGGACAGTTACGTTGCCTGTCAGTTCAGTCAGCTCTGTCGCATAATCCGGATTTTCGCGGATATTCTTAAATGTAAACTGATCCTTTATTTTCAAATTTGTGATCGTATTGAGCACAATCTGCGAATATTCACATTCTTCGTAAAAATACAATTCCATCATCTGCGTCACCGCCTGAATTTTTTCCAAAAAAAAGGCGGTCCCCGAAGAAACCGCCAAAAACAACAAAAATATTTGTCAGCGTTTAACCATTAACCTGCTGGCATTCAGCTAAAAGAGCAGAAATATCACGCTCTCCACCAGGTCCTACCCCGACGGAATACTGAACCACACCCTGTTTGTCAATGATGACTGTCGCACGGTCTGTGATTCCTTTATCTGCTAAATATGCACCATAGGCTTTGGCCATTCCGCCTTTTGGTTCAAAATCCTGTAACAGCGGATAAGAAACTCCACCGAGAGACTTTGCCCAGTTGTCATGTGAATATTTACTGTCTATGCTCACACCCAAAACTTGAGTGTCTGCGGCTTTGAATTGATCAATCATCGATTCAATGCCGGGTATTTCCCTGCTTCAAGTGGGTGTCCAGTCCAGTGGGTAAAACACCAACATTACGTTCTTGTTACCCTTGAACTGACTCAATGAATACTCCGTATCAAACTGGCTCTCCAGTTTAAAATCAGGAGCGGCTGAACCTACTGCTATCATAAATACCTCCGATGAGTTAGTTAAAAAACCTCTGAAAACATGATGAATTCAGAGTCAATGTAAATTTAGCAAAAGTATAAAATTATCTGCTGTTTTACAATAAATAAATTATAGCGACGAAATTACTTAGTCAATGAGTCCATTGATAGTCCCCCTAGTGGTAAAAGAGGTAAAACACTCCCACCCACTCCTTTATCAGCAATCACTTTTTTTACCTTAGGTAGAATAGCTGCCATCGTCTCAAGAAGAATCCGATCACGTGTAATTTCTTTAGCATTCTTGTACTCTTCATAAATCAGGTTAAAGCGCTCAGCTTCACCTAAAGCAACCAACTCTTTTTCTTTGGAATATGCCTTGGCATTGTTTATAATCTGCGCAGCTTCTCCTCTGGACTTTGGAACGATATTATTTCTATAACCTTCAGCTTCATTGATCATTTTCTCTTTGTCCTCTCGGGCACTCACAACATCTTTAAAAGCGTCCTTTACTGCATCTGGAGGATGAACGTCCTGCAGTTTAACATTCACAATTTTTATTCCACCTTTGTAGCTATTCATAGTTTTCTGAAGAAGTATCGCTGTCGTGTCTTCAAGAAATCCTTTTCCGGAAGTCAGAGCTTCGGTGACAGTCGTATCTCCAACGACTTCTCGCATTGCTGATTCTGCAGCGGATTTTACTGTTTCATCCGGATTAGTCAGACTATAAAGATAATTTTCTAATCCCGCAATACGGTATTGTACGATGAACTGCACATCAATAATGTTCTCATCGCCTGTCAGCATTAAAGACTCTTTTATGACTCGTCTATATTTTGCAGGAGGTCCAATCTGTATTGTCCGGAATCCAATTTCAAGTCTGCGTACTGCTGTTACAGGAGCAATCTGAACGGTTTCAATTGGAGAAGGTAAATGATAATGCGGACCTGGTCCAACGACGTCCGTAATCTCTCCAAAACGTTTGATTACTGCTTGTTCTTCTGGATCAACTATGAAAATACCTGTCGAAAACCAGATCACAATTGCAACAATTATGAGGAGCAGCATCCCTCCTTTTTTTGGTAAACCAATCTTAAATTTTTCCTGAAGGTTGCTGAGCAACTCATCAATATCCGGAGGTTGCTGGCCTTTTTCCCAAGGCGATTTATTTGGTGGTTTGTTCCAGGTTCCCATGTTATTCCGTTAAATATTAAGGTGTAATAGTTCAGTCAGTATGCTATTCGAAACATCCTAAAAATACAAGTGCTAATAGCAATGCGCATAAGCCAATACAAGAATCTTTATGTTGTCTCAGTGAAAATAATTTAAGTACAGGCTTGATTCTGTACAGACTATTTATGCGGTCAGGACTTCCACACCGCTCGAGGTAACCAGCATAGTGTGTTCCCACTGCGCCGACAACGTACCATCCGTGGTGACGGCAGTCCACCCATCACCTAACACTTTACAAGCATAATCACCGATGTTGATCATCGGCTCGATAGTAAATATCATATTCTCCCGCAAAGCCTCACCTATTCCAGGCTCACCATAATGCAGGATCTGAGGTGCTTCGTGAAACTCGATACCTACTCCGTGTCCAGCAAAATCTCTCACTACAGAAAATCCGTGATTTTCCGCGTGCTCCTGAATGGCATGTCCAATGTCACCAAGTTTGTTGTTAGGACGCACCTGTTCAATTCCAAGATTTAAACATTCACGTGTAACCTCAACCAACTCCCTCGTCCTGTCCGGAACTTCTCCAATGACAAACATTCTGCTAGCATCACCGAAATATCCATGAAAATTACAGGTAACGTCAACATTCAGAATATCACCATTCCGCAATTCTTGACTGTTTGGGATGCCGTGGCAAATAACTTCATTCAGTGAAGTGCAAATACTTTTTGGAAAGGGCATTCTTTGCCTGCCTTGTCCACGCCCGTAATTAAGCGGTGCCGGAACAGCTCCCCTGGCTAAAGTTTCTAGATGAACCCACTCATCAATCTCATTTGTTGTCACGCCCACGCCTATTCGTTCCTCTACCATATCCAGCAGATCCTTCGTCATTTGACAACTTTTGCGGATACCGTCTATTTGTTCTTCTGTTTTGATGATAATATTGCGATCTTTGCGTTTAGGTTTGGGTACTTCCGCAGAAGGTGAAACCTCTTTTTGATCAATCAACAGGTGACATTTTTTATATTTTTTCCCACTTCCACACCAACAGGTTGCATTACGAGAAATTAAATTTGCTGCTGTTTTCATGCTTTTACTCTCAAAAATGCTCTGTGTACCTTCATTTTAATAAATCAAAAACGCGGCCCAACTTATAACCACTGATTAAACTTTGTCCAGGATCATGCGACCAGTAAATAATCTGTCCTTTTCCAGAAATAGTATTCATATCCACAAAACCCCAGTAGCGACTGTCAGCACTGTTGTAGCGGTTGTCACCCATCGCAAATATTTTTCCCTCAGGAATAGCTACCGGCCCAAAACTGCTAACAGGTGATGCAGACGATAAACCCTGGGCCTGACGTGACCTCTGTTCATTTGGTTCAAAATACGCGTAAGGTTCGTCCAGCGGTTCACCATTGATCAATACCTGATCATTGCGAATTTCCAGCGTTTCTCCCTGAAGCCCCACCGCGCGTTTTATGTAATCAATCGAAGGATCACGCGGATACGGAAAAATGATGATGTCGCCTCTGAAAACAGGTTTTTGAAAGAGCTTGATGTCGGTAAATGGAACTGGCGAGCCATAGGAATACATGCTGGCGAAGATGTGATCTCCAATCTGAATTGTAGGCAGCATTGAACCGGACGGAATTTGGAAAGGCGCAAACATATAGGTCCGTACAACGGTCGCAACTACAACAGCAAAAATCAAAGCCTCGACCCATTCCCTGATAGTGCGGTTCGGAATCACAAAATCCAACCGTAAAAATCCCTTAGCGATTTTCAAAAGATCATCCTCTTTTTTCAGAATTTCTTCTGCTTGAGGAAGTTTACGTACTCGGTTCAAAAATATTTCAGGACTTGGAAAAACCCTGCTCTTTAATTCAGCAAGATCATTCAATGCAGCTTCGCTGAGACCTTTTTTCTGAAGTTTGATAAATGATTTGTCTGAAAGTTTGTAGGTTACAAACATATTAAATTGCAATAATTGATTGGTTGAGGACTTTTCTATTGTGTTTAAGCTATCAGTTTATTAGCGACGGTTTGAAAGTTATTTGTTGACTCGCTTGTCTCGATGCTGAAAAAGTTAATCTTTTATTTTGAATTGATCAGCTAAAATAGTCAAATTTTCGTATGTCTTCTTTAATAATTATCCGGCTAAATATTCTGGTTCTCCGCGAAAATCAAACCATCCTCGCAAGAGTGAGTAACCCATCACCCATGGCAGAACGTGCAGTTGGAAGACAAACACCAGCCAGTCCTGTAATGAAAGATCCTTTAATTTAGCATAACGCAAACTTGCTCCAGCGGTCAGGCATAATCCTGCGATATACGCACTCACAGGCAAAAGCATTTCACTTGAGGAAAAACCAAACAACAGTGCTGCAAGAAAAACAATTTGAGAAAGCACAAAGATAGCGTATAATTTTCTCTTTAAATGCGGAATTTTTAATCCGAATATTTGATGGGCGTCCAATTCAAGTCGATAACGTGAAGGAAATCTGCGTGCGAGTAAGCCGTCATAATAGTAACGACGGGCCAAATCAAGAGGTCGGGAATAGCTCGAAGAAAGAGGCGGATGCTCCACAATGAGTTCCTGAGCAAAAATGATCGAATAGCCTGAGGCTAAAATGCTGAATGCTAAATCGGTGTCTTCACGGAAAGGAATCAGATACGCAGGATGAAAGTTTGCCAAATTTCGGCGTACAAGAAAATTACAGGTTGGGTAACGTCCGCCGTCAGTGTTTTCGGTTTGATGAGTGAACGGTGTTGCGAGGTTGCGCTGAGTGACTTCCGTGCGTCCCTCAAACGCTCCGGCATCCGGTTTTTGCTGAATCAACTGAATGGCGTTTTTCACCCAGTCAAAATCAGGAATAACGTCTGCGTCAATAAAACCGATCCATGAACCGGCAGACTTAGCAACTCCTGCGTTACGTGCATTGCCTGGACCGGAATTCGGAATTGATGTCCATTGGAGATTTAGCTCTGTTTGTGCTTTAAACCGAGAGAGCATTTCCAGAGTTTCATCTGTGGAACCGTCATTTGCAACCGTTACCTCAAATTCGGTTTTTGGCGCTGATTGTTTTTCCAAAGCTTCAAGGCAGCGTGAAAGCAGCTTTGCGCTGTTGTATGCCGGAATTACGATTGAAAAGATATCCGCCTTTGTATTACTTTCCGGAGTTGATTCCGGGACAACATTTTTATCTTTGTTACTCATGCCTCAGCATTCTCTTGATCCGGAATTATCCGGTTTTATTCACAATTTACGGGCCGCACTGCCTTATCTGGAAGAGTTTCATCAGCAAACTTTCGTGATTCAACTCAGCGGCGATTTGCTGGAAATTCATAATTCCAGAGTCATTGAAGATCTGGCCCTCTTGCAACAGATTGGAGTAAGAATCGTTTTAGTGCATGGAGCAGAAACCCAGATCAGGAAACTGCTAGACGCAGAAGGACACGATTACCAGACTGAAGACGGCGTCCTGGTTGCAGAAAAAAGACACTTAGCACTGATTGAACAGGCAATTTCTTCCACCAACTGGAAACTGCTCTCAAAGCTCCGCAGTTGCGGCAGGAAGCTTCAACCTATTTCCGGACATTTTTTGTCTGCAGAGAAAAAACCTCTGGCAGGAGATTTTCCTTCACACTGCACTGGAAATGTTTGCGGGCTTGAACTGGAAACACTGCGTCAGGCAATTAAAGACTCAAAGCTCATTATTTTACCACCTTTTTCACTAGGAGAAAAGGGACGATTGTGGATTCTTGATGCAAATCAGGTTGCTTTTGAAGTAGCAACACGTTTACGTGCCAAAAAACTGATTGTACTTGATACCTCTGCATTACCCCATTTTGCTGAAACTGATTCTACGGAAATGACAACTGACAGTGTTCAACAGTGGCTGAATAAAAATCCTGACCTGCCTCAAGCACAGCGCTTACAATTAAACTCACTTAGTGAAGCCTGTGTGAGAGGTGTAGAGCGTTGTCATTTGTTGGATGGCAGAGTAGAAGGAGCTTTACTCGCGGAACTTCTCACCCCGAAAGGTGCCGGAGTGATGATCACCAACAGTTCATACAAACGTACACGTCCCGCCAGACTGAGCGATTTGCAGTCAATACTCGAAATCCTCGATTCACCGGTTCAGCATGCAGCGGTTGTGTTACGTTCCGAAACGTATATTGAGCAGCAGATTGATAATTATCTAGTGTTCTGTGTGGATGACGACGTTGTTGGTTGCTGTGAAATTATTAATTTTTCGGATGGCTCAGCTGCGGAAATAGCCAGTTTGGCAGTTGATAAAGCTTATCGCAACCAGGGAATAGGCAGTGAGCTGATTCAGGCCGCAACTGAAAAAATCCGTTCCAGCGCTTGCAAATTAGCCTTTGCTTTGAGTAGCGCAGCTTCACATGTTTTTACACAATGCGGTTTCCGTGCGATCAATCCGGAGGAACTTCCTGAAGAAAAAAGAAAAAACTACGACTTTCAAGAGTCAATTGTTTATGGTCGTAAAATAAATTGAGTTAAATTTTTTATTCCGGCAGGACTACGACTTCAACACGATTATTTAAGCTACGTTGACTAGGAGATGCCTCGCGGAAACGGGGACGTGTTGCGCCAAAACTCTTGACTGTAATTTTTGTTGGATCAAAACCGTTTTCAATAAAAAAACGAGCCACCTTCGAGGCACGTGCTCCTCCCAGTTCCCATGTTGAATCCCAATTTTCAGGTGGTTTTTTTTCAGTATGCCCTTCAATTTGGATTTTGTTTGGTAACAGGAAGATAAGTTTGGAGAATCGTGCCATTTCTTCGACTGCCTTTGGGTTCAACTTGGCGGAATCAGTTTTAAAATATGCACTTGCTTTAAAAGAAACAACAACTCCTTTTTCTTCCACATTGATACTTGCATCGTCACCTAATTCACTCTCTTCCAACTGCTGAGCAATTTGCTCAACGATAGAATCTTTGCCCTCATTCATGTAAGGCGTACCTGCTGGAAGAGGTTTAAAACTAGCGGCCAAACTTTTGAACTTCATTGTTTCATATTTGCAGGATGAAAAAAGCAAAATGAAGAAACAAAGCAGAAGCGTTACCAAATCTCCATAAGTAAAAATCCACTCCTGGTCGAAAACCACACAAACTTCACAATCTTCCTCATCAATGAGTTGACCCATATTCTGCCTGGTTTTTAACGTTTATTTTGGGGTAGTGATTGAGTAAAACCTGAAAACAGGTTGTACGTTTTAAAGCTTCAGCTGATAATTTTTTAGTTTGTGAGTAGCAATTCAGCGTGTTTGATCTTCAGGCATTAGCACAATTTGCACACGACGATTAAGACTGCGCTTGTAGGCAGTATCGGGATTAAATCTAGGGCGGGAATTACCATAACCGGCAACCTGGATACGATCCACGGGAATCAGTTTTGACTCCAAAAATGCTGCAATCACACTTGCGCGCGCAACTGAAAGTTCCCAGTTTGACGGATATTTTTGATTTGAATCTGACTCATCCGTGTGCCCTGAAATTTCAATATTGTTCTGCAGTTGCCCGATAATTGGCAACATTTTTATCAATGCCCCTTTTGCTTTCTCGCTCAATGTAACTGAACCCTGCTCAAAAGCTACCGTTTTACTGAAACTAACTTCAACACCAGCTTTTGAAGCATTGATAGAGACATCATCCGGAACCTCCAATTGCTCCAACTCTTTGGACGCTTTATCCAAAGTAGAACTCTGTCCACTGAAAATAAAAGGACTCCCCGGTGGCATGCTTTTAAAACTATCTGAAATTTGCTTGCTTTTTTCTACATCAGTCCTGCACATAGAAAAGAGTAAAATGAAGAAACATAGCAGGAGAGTTACCAAATCACCGTAGGTAAAAATCCATTCCTGATCGAAGGGGACGCAAACTTCACAATCCTCCTCATCAATCATCTGACCCATGATTTACTCCTTTATCCGGTTCAGATTACGCTCCGTCTTCAGCAGCTGCTTCACCGCCGCCTTCAAACTTCAACGCTTCATACATTGTTTTTTGAGCAGGAGGCAGATAGTTCATTAAGTCGTTTTCGATAAAATCAGGACGCTGTCCACCCTCAATATAAAGCACACCGTCACGGATCATCTCCATTAAAACTTTTGAATCACCCTGATAAAGTTCAAGCTTCGTTTTGGCAGGAGAAAAAATCGTGTTCGCAAACAATGATCCGTAAAAAGTCGTGATCAAAGCCACAGCCATTGCAGGTCCAATCGCTGAAGGGTCATCAAGATTCTGGAGGAGCAATACAAGTCCAACCAGAGTTCCAAGCATCCCCCAGGCAGGACAGAGAGAAGCCATAGTACCAACCACAGCAATCTCATTATCTTTGCCTGCCATGGTATATTTAACTTCATGCGCCATCATGTTCACGATTGCTTCTCGGTCAGCCCTGTCCACTACCAGTCTCAATCCTCCGCGTAGAAAAAGATTTTCTATGCTGGGCAATGCATCTTCAATCGCTAGAATATTTTTCCTGGCAATTTTGGAAACGTCTACAATCAATGTCAACGTTTCTACCAACGCAACCGGATTTTGTTTCCACGATTTGCCGATGTAACCCAAAAACCCCTTAGCGTCACCCATAGGATGTGAAATAAATGTGGATGCTATTGTTCCTCCAAAAACGATCAACAAGGATGGTGCATCAACAAAATATGCAAGATTTCCGAATTTTATATTAAAAGTTGAAAAATCGAAACACATTGCAATGAATAAAAGTACCCATGCTAAAATAGTTCCTATTAGCGTTCCCTGTTCCATAAAAAATACTCTCCAGATGTCAAAGGATGTGAGGTTCTTTAAGCCTCTAATTCAATTTAACAAAGTGTCAATTTTTGAGACACGCTCTAGGTTAGCAATAACCGTGAAAATACCGGCATTTTCTGGAATTAATTCTTGATGGACTCGAAAAAAGTCCTAAAACCGTGATATTTCGGGGGAAGCGATAACTCTTCTCTAAACTACAATTGATATCAGGAATTTTTTTACCACCTCTTTAAACAACCAACAGGGGAGTAAACAAAAAAACTGAATATAAATGTAATTACGAACACTGCAGAAAGTTTTCAGTACTGATTTTGTGTTAACTTTTTTAAAAACGGAAATGATTAGGACAGTTTTAAGTGTAGACTTATGAGGAGGAGTATTGGAGCTGTAAATTTAAAAACACCTCAACTTTCTTGTGGTAATTTAAACAAGCGTTGAGCGTTTTCATTGGTTTGTTCGGCTAATTCCTGCAGAGAAATATCTCGCAATTCTGCAATAAAATTTGCAATTACAGGAATATGTGCGGGTTTGTTGGGTTTCCCACGGAAGGGCACAGGTGTCAGAAAAGGTGAGTCTGTTTCCAAGAGCATCTTCTCCAAAGGCAGCCAGTGCACTACTTCTCGTAAATCTTCCGCATTCTTGAAGGTTACAATTCCGTTAATCCCAAGATACCATCCCATTTCCACCAGTGTGCGCGCCATCTCAAATGAACTGGTAAAACTGTGCGCTACACCAAGTGACTTAACAGGAATTTCCTTGAGGATTTTCAGAGTATCAGCTTCTGCTTCCCGACTGTGCATTACAACAGGCAGGTTAAGTTCTTCTGCAAGCATGAGTTGTTGACGGAATACTCGTTGCTGTACCTCAACAGGACAATACAAATAATGATAATCCAGTCCTATTTCTCCAATTGCGATCAGCTTCTCTTCTTCTTGTGCGAGTTGACGAATTTTATTTTCCAGAGAATCGCTCATGGCTGATGCATCATGAGGATGAAAACCGACACTGCCGTATACTTCCGGAAATTGCTGCACTGCGTTCGAGACAAAATCAAGCGATGGCTCATCAACAGAAATGGTGAGCATCCGCTGTACTCCAACATCTTTTGCTTCATTAACTGCTTCCTCCGGAGTTGAATCCAGCTTGTCCAAGTGACAGTGAGTATCGATAAAACTTGTCATAGAGCGTAAAAGTGAGCTAAATTAATAGGTTATATTGTCAATGTTTTCGTTTTCAGTAACTGTTTCACGGGATAGCTCTTTTGGAGCTGAACAAGCTGTCTTAATCCACTTACGGGTTTGCACCTCATAAATTATTTGCAAATGAGCAAACTTAAATTAAATTATCTTTTTTCTGTAGGATTAACTTTGCTGATCACTGCAGCTTTGCCGATTTTGCTTACGGGGTGTTACACAGTACGTTTTTACCATGATACAGATATATTGCGTGAAAAGCACGATGGAGAAATTACCAGCACGAGCATGCTTTTTCCTGTCAGCCAAATCGGCGGCCCGACAAACATTCGTTCTGCCTGCCCCAGCGGTGCTTCTATGGTTGAAATTGAACAATCGACACTGGACGGTTTGACGCATTATTTGAGCCTTGGGTTTTACAGTCCCCAAACTGTCCGTGTTTGGTGCAAACGAAGGAGCAGGTAAAATGATGAAAAAAGAGTGGGTTCGACTTTGTGAACGTTTAGCTTATCAATTCCAGCATCCGAAATTTCTACGGCAGGCACTGACTCATAAATCTTTTATACCCCCCGAAACCGAAATAAGTTACGGTAATAACGAAAGAATCGAATTCCTTGGAGATGCGGTTCTGGACCTCGTGATCAGTGAAATGTTGATGGAAAAGTTTCCTGAACTGGACGAAGGTGGACTCTCAAAATTTCGGGCCAGCCTCGTAAGTGAATCCGGACTCAGCAAACAGGCCCACGCGCTGGAATTAGGTGAGTGCCTCTTGCTTGGCAGAGGTGAAGAAGTTACCGGAGGGCGCCAAAAGACATCATTGCTGGCAGACACCTTTGAAGCAGTCATGGCCGCGGTTTACCTTGACAGCCGAGAAGAGCACGGAATTTCAATAATTTCACGAGTCATTCAAACCCTGTTTCTGCCTCATGTACCAGAGGATGCTGAAGGTTACATTACCCGGGATTATAAATCCGAACTACAGGAACACGTACAAAAACTTTTCGGTATTCCTTCAACTTATGAATTGATGGAAGAATCTGGTCCTGATCACGAAAAAGAATTTACCATGGCGGTTTTTGTCAAAGAAAAAGAGTGCGGCAGAGGCATTGGTGCCAGTAAAAAACTGGCCAGCCAATTAGCAGCAGAAAATGCCCTGCTGCGTATTCAGGATGAACCTTCATTCCTTCAAGTAGAAAATATCAGCTAATGCAGAATTCAACTTCAAAAGAACCAATCCGTATCCAAAAAGTAATCGCAATGGCCGGAATTGCGTCAAGACGTGCTGCGGAAAAATTAATCATGTCTGGGGCGGTGATCCTGAATGGGGAGACTGTTAAAGAAATGGGCCAAAAAATGATCATCGGAAAAGATCATTTGAGCGTAGAAGGCAGGAGAATAAAAATTCCTCAGCAACAAAAAACGCAGGTCTATGCTCTCTACAAGCCTAAAAATTGCATCACGACACTCAACGATCCTGAGGGACGTACAACAATTAGTGCTTTTTTCCCGCGAACTTCCGCCAGACTTTTTCCAGTTGGCCGGCTTGACTATGACGCGGAAGGTTTAATTTTACTGACCAACGACGGTGATTTGTCTCAGCAGTTGATGCACCCAAGTCACAAAGCCTGGAAAGGTTATTTCGTCAAGGTACGTGGATTAGTAAATAATGAAACTTTGTCTGCCCTGCGGCAGGGTCCGGTGATTGAAAAAAAGAAACAGCAGCCTGTACGGGTAAAAATATTACACAATGTCAATGACAAAACCTGGCTGGAGATTTTTCTCAGAGAAGGTACAAACCGGCAGATTAAAAAAATGATGCTGACCCTCGGTCATTCTGTGCAAAAAATTAAGCGCTTCCAAGTTGGTCCTGTTACTCTAGGAGATTTGCAAGCAGGAGAAAGCAGAGCCTTGAGCCCGGAAGAAATAAAAGAAATTGTGAGATAAATTAATAATTTTCGCCAGCCTCCACCCAAGATCCTAGTTGCTACACTTATACCATGCCAAAGGCAGACTTATACAAAATATCGATTAAAGACGGGAAAGTCCTATTGCGTATTCCGCAGCAGTTGGTAGGAGCGGAATTAGCTAATATGGACGATATCCAGGCAGAACTGCATTTGATGGGTGTGGATTACGTTCCGGAACAATTGCAGGAAATTTATGAAAGAACCAGTGGTGATTTTGATTTTCTAACAGATTTTGAAACCACCGGTTTCACCTTGCAGGTTGAACTTAGTAAAGATGAAGCAAAGGGTTATCTTAACATCATTCCACCGAAGGAAGAGGAAGAGGCTTTGACACTGGAACGGATTATTAGTGTGCTCAAAGAAAAAAATATTCAACAGGGATTCAACAACAAAATTATTGAAAAAATTATTGCGGAAAAGATTTATTATGAGCCAGCACTTGTCGCCAGTGGGAAAGAATCTGTACAGGGCATCCATGGTTTTCCGGAACTGCTCTTTCTTCCAGAGAAGTTACGTCCGCCTTTAGGAACCCGCGCAAATCTTCGGGAGGTAACGGTTTTGCAGAAAGTGGAGGAAGGTCAGGAACTGGTACGTCTTGAAACTGCTACCATGGGCAAGGATGGTTATACAATCACCGGTAAACTCATCAGTTCTACTCCCGGGAAACAATACCGTATTCGCCCAGGACGCAATACCAGATATAATCCGGAAGGCACTCATATTATCGCGGAAAAATCCGGTGTTGTCTGTATTAATGAAGACAGCATTTCGGTGGAAAAAGTGAAAGTCGTCGAGAAAGTTGATGCCTCCACAGGACATGTGCGTTTTGACGGAATTGTCAGTATACGCGGAAATGTCTCTGACAGATGTAGCATTGAAGCAGTCAGGATTGACATTGGAGGTTCAGTAGGTAAAGCACGTTTACGCTCAATCGGAGAAATTCGAGTAGCGCAGGGTCTCAAAGGTGCAGTCGTCCAGTGCGGAAGTACGCTACACGCAAACAACATGACTGATACACAAGCCACTGTCGGAGAACATGCTCTAATCACAGAATCTATCGTCAATTCAAAAATATACTGTGGATCGACCCTCCAGGTAACTTCTAAACAAGGTTATGTTTCCGGAGGAGTCCTGCAGGCCGGAAACCTGATCCGGCTACCGAATGTCGGCGTGCCTCGAAAGGATGAGCCAATTGATGAAGATGAAGATGAAGATCCTGAAAACGAACTACCGCAGACTATCATAGAAGTTGGGATTACACTTAAAAACCGTAAGCTGTTTAACGAACTTGAAAAAAAGGCCCAGGAATCTCTGCATTCGCTGCAGGACGATCTCGATAAAATTACTGTTATTATTGATGAACTTGAAGATATCGGCTGGGACGAGACAAAAATCGGTACTTTGACTGAACTTGAGTCAAAGGCCAATAAATATGTCAGCAGTGCTATCTCCGATCTCCGTAAACGGGAAGCACAGGATGGAATCAACGAACTGAACAAGACCATAAACGGAGGCGCAGTTTTTATCACCGGAAAAATCACGGCCGGTACAGCAATCAACGTGCGTCGATCACGCTATAATGTGCTCACAAGGACGACGGATAAAGCTTATAGTTTTGCTGAAAATGGAGTTCAGGCCACACCCTGCAAAGAACTTTTGAAACGTTACCAGGAATATTTCCTGAAATCTACGGTCTGATCTTTTTTAAGGAAAAGGAATAGAGGAACTAAAAAGAACGAATGGATGATATAACCAGAAAAGATTTAGAACGACGTTTAAAGCGCGGTGATTCACTGAGGGAAATTAATATGACCGGACTGAATCTGGATGACTTCAATTTTGAAGGCGCGGCTTTTAACAAGTGTAAATTTAGCGGTAGCAGTATCAACCGCTCAAATTTTGCATTTTCACGTTTTGAAGCATGTTTGCTTAATGACTGCGAAATGCAGGAGTGCAACTTGCAGGAATCAACATTTGTGGAATGTGATTTCAGCAAATCTGATTTACGTGACAGTGTCTTGATCGAAGTCAACTTGCGGGAGACGGTTCTGAACAGTACCGATTTCAGTGGTTCTTTTCTTCAAGATGTTGTTTTGATCGAAGCCCGCGGTGATCTCATCAATTTTTCTTTTTCAAATTTAAACGCATCTAATTTAAGCGGCGCTAAATTTCACGTTTGTGATTTCAATGCCTGCCACGGCGTAGGGATAACAGCAACTGCTTCAGACTTTACTGGTTCAGATTTCAGGGGGGCACGACTGGACACATCACAACTGCAGGGTGCAATTTTAAACTTTTGCAATTTTTCAGAAGCATCTCTGCAGGAATGTGATTTGAGCAAAGCCAGGCTTTTTTCCGCTACACTGGAGAACGCGCGTTTAAATTCCGCTATTTTGGACGAAGTTTTATTAATGGGTGCAAAAGCCGGAGGAGCAGAACTGACTGATACTGTTCTCAATAACGCTAATCTGACAAAGGCAGATTTCAGCAATAGCATTTTTGACGGTGCCTCCATGGTCGGAGTTATGGATCAGGACACAGTCTTTGACGGAGCCAGCCTCAAAGAAGTAAACCGATGAACTGGAAATTGCGCTGGAATCTTACCGTAATGCTTTTCCTACTGAGTGTAACAACGCTTTTTGCAGAATACCGTGCCTATGAGCTGGAGGTATTTGACCGGATTGCAAACTCTTCACGCAAAGTCATCACCTCTTTTTCACCGACAGACTTTATTCAGGTAAACGGCGGACCACAGCGTATCGGCATAATTATCAGGGCTTCATGGATTTGCTATGGTGACACATCACTCTATAAAAAAGTATGTCCAACACCTAAAGCAATCAATCCCAGTTTCCAGCAGGGCGACCGCGTGCAGATTGTTTTGAAAAAACATCTTACCGATCAGTGGCTTGGTGTGATAGAAAACAGTTTTTTTCGCCCTGGCTTGCGGAGCAATGTATATGGGGTACGCTTTGTGGAGCGCGGAAATCTTTATACACGTTATTACGAGTCGAATCTAAAAAAAGTTCCTTGAGGAAAATTTCTTAGCCAGTCTTGATCGTTTCTGCCTTTTGCGCTAAACTTCTGACTGCTCTTTAACTCAATTCGGTGCGTCTTCAACAGACGCAGAATAAATGAAAAATTTCCGCCTTTAAACGAAAAACTAAGCTGCAAGATAAAATGGAAAAAATTAAAGCCGCGAGTCTAATGACCGCAATCAAAACACCTTATAAACCCGATGGTGACGTCGATTTGGAAAGTTATGACCGACTGGTTGAAGCACAAATTGAACATGGTGTCGAAGGTTTGATTGTTTGCGGAACTACTGGTGAAGGCCATTTGATGGACTGGGAAGAGCATCTGATGTTGATTGCCCACAGCGTAAATAAGTTCGGTAACCAACTTGTCATTGTCGGCAATACAGGCAGCAACAACACACGTGAAGCACTCAAAGGCACCAATTACGGTTTTGCATTCGGCATGGACGCGGCGTTGCAGATAAATCCGTATTACGGAAAAACCTCTGCTGCGGGGCTCAAAGAACATTTCAAGAGAGTCCTCGATTTAGGCCCTAGCATTATTTACAATGTGCCAGGACGTACTGGGCAGGATTTGCAGCCCGATTTAATTGAAGAACTCGCAGAGCATCCAAATTTAATTGGAGTAAAAGAATGTGCTGGTAACGAACGGATGGGCCACTATGAAGCACAAGGAATCGCTTGCTGGTCCGGAAATGATGATCAAAGTTTTGAGGGACGTCACCGGCACAGTTCGCACGGTGTTATTTCAGTGACCAGTAATTTACTTCCAGGACTGATGCGGCAATTGATGGATACAGATGACCTTGAGCTGAATGCCCGTTTGCAACCGTTGATGGCGTGGCTATTTCATGTTCCCAGTCCAAATGCCCTCAACACTGTTCTGAGCATGACAGGTGCGGTTCAGCCAGTGTTCAGACTGCCTTACTCACCGGTTGACCGGCAGTCACGCCAGCAGGTGATTGATCTCCTTCAGGCCTTTAAACCTGCAGACTGGGTGGGTTCAGGACTTGAACTGCTGGAAGACGAAGATTTTATTCTCTGCGCCTGAGAAAGCTTATCCTTCCCTGGCCCAGGCCAGCAAACTTTCCATCAGCTGAGTTTTAAAACGTTCCGCGTCAACTTCAAGCGCGACCTGCATATTTTCCTCACCGAGAGGTGTGCGGCCGCGTCGATCCACCACGGTCATTCCACGGGTTAATTCTCCGTTCAACTCCACGTCTACATAACGCTTCTCGCATTTAACTAAATCTGGAAAAAGGCAAACTCCGGCCGCCAGAGGATCGTGCAACACACAGCGTTTCCAACCTGAAAGATTTTCGTAGGCCGTGGAAATAAAACCAATGATCTGCAGTAAAAATGCCGAACGCTCATTAGCGATCTTCACTAATGCCTGCAGATCTTGCTCCTCCCAGTAAACCTCATGGGTTACATCAAGACCGACCAGTGTCATCTCCATTCCGGAACGGAACACAATCCTAGCGGCTTCCGGATCGTTCGCAATATTAGCTTCAGCTACCGCAGAAACATTCCCTGTGAAAACAGATCCACCCATGATCACAACTTTGCAGATTCTTTTGGCAAGATCAGGATCATGCAGTAATGCCACTGCAATATTAGTCAAAGGCGCGGTTGTGAGCAAAGTTAATTCGCCGGCATATTCATGACTCAACCGTAAAATCATCTCCACGGCAGATTCTTCAGAAGGTCCTTTTTTCGGTGCCGGTAGAAAAGTATTCCCCAGTCCATCATCACCATGTACATAAGGAGCTGGATTCAAAGGAACCATAAGGGGCTGTTTTGCCCCTGCTGCGACTGGAATATCAAGTTCCAGCATTTCCCATATTTTAAGTGTGTTAAGCGTCGTCTGCCCAACTTCAACATTTCCACCAACAGTAGTACTACCTAAAATTTCAATTTCACCCTTCTTTTGCGCGTGGGCCAGGTAAAAAAGAGCTAGGGCATCATCAATGCCCGTGTCTACATCCAGTAGTAATTTAATCAACTTGTCCTTTTTGGTTTGAAAGATATTATGACTGAATCAGTAAGAAAGCCTGATACAGAGCACTTTGTATAAGCCTTAAGTACCGAAAATCCGCATACTTATTTCATCAGCTATGATTTCCTCTGCTGAGAGTGTAAAAATAGCTTGTTAAAATAATAACCTAACAAGGCTTAAAATGTCTTCTTTATTAGCTTTATAGGCAAAATAATGAAAAAAAGACATTTTTTACTTGACAATCATTTGAAAAGCTCTAGAATTCGATACTTATATCTCTAAATTTATCTATTTTTTAGTGATGTTTGAACGAAACCCCTTGACGGTGTCTGACTTAGCCTAATTATCTAGTCATTTTTGACCGTCAGGAGGGGGGGTAAACTCAAGCGCAGATATCTTCGGTGTGTGCAACTGGCGGCCTGACTCAGAAACAGTCGCTTCGAGGGCTTTTGCTTAGGCATCCACTAAAGTAAATACAGTTTAGAGGTTGGCATTTTTGTCAAAATGACAGGGTGCTTATAGAGGTAGAGACAGAACAGAATTACTTTGCTGCTTTTTCTACTTCAGCGGTATTTGGCCCGGATGGTGCAAAATCTAAGTTTAGAGGATGAACCTCGGGTTTTTGGGAGCGTTTCCCAAGACCGTGTAAGGCTGGCAAACCATTGTGGTTAATGTAGCCGTATAAGAAGTTTGATTATTCTATTGGTTGAATAACGAACTAACCTCATAACAGATTTAAGGAGAGTTATGAAACAATTAAGTAAAATGATGTTAGCCGCTGTTGCTTCAGTTTGCGTTGCAGTCCCTGCCTTTGCTTGGGATTTCAGTGCAAGTGGATCAGCGACTGCACGTATGAATATGACGAGTACAACTACAAAAACTGGTGCTGACGCAAATTCCGCCGGTTCTGGATTTAGTAGTGAAGGAGGAGGTCTGACGTTGTCTTCTAGCAATACTGATGGTGCAAAGTCAGTTTCTTTGAGCTATAGTCTTGATTGGGATGGTAACCTGGATGAGACAATTACAGTCTCAGGATCAAATAAAGTCGGTGATTGGACTGCATCCGGAAGCGTTTCCTATAATCCACAAACGCTAGGATGTTACGCAACTGATAATGGCACTGCCGCATCAACCGCAGCGACTGCTTGTGCAGGTGGACAGACAGGTGAAGACACTACTGCCGTCACTGTTACAGACGGTACGATGACCATTGTTTTGGGAGATGCTGGTCACCTTTCCAGCCAGAATGTATCTTCTAGTACAGTTTCAGGCGGTGCAATTTCGCATGATGGAGCTGGTGAAGATGCCGGAATTGGTGCAATGGTTGATAGTTTCCACGGTGTTTCTCTTGGATACAAAATCAGTGACACCATGAGTGCAACTGTTGCATATCAAGCCAGTGGAGATTCTGTTGACTTGCATGGGACACAAGAAGCACTTGACGGTGAAACAAACGCCACCCACGGTCAAAGTGGATTCGGTATAGGCTTTTCTGGAACATTTGGTCCAGCAACTGTCGGTTTTACTCAAGCCAGTGCTTCTACTTCTAATTCCTCGGGAGTGGCTGCTTATGATGCTCAGTCAACATCGAGTTCCACAATGGGCTTAGGTGTTAAGATTGCTCTTGGTGACATTAAGCCGTTCATCAGTTATGGAACAACGGTTGCCAGTGCGGCTGTAGCAACAACCAAAGAGTATACTCACGAAGGTAGTGAAGTTGGTTTGGTCTATGACCTTGGCTCTGACAGTGTTGTTATTTACCTCGGTAATAGCTCAGATCAGTATTCGACAACAGATAAACCGTTGACGAAGTCTGGAATGGAGCTTGGTTACCACACAAGTGTTGGACCTGCGTCACTTAAAATTGGCTATGGTACTCAAACTAAAGCAGATGATGATGATGCAGATGTGGATGGTTACAGTATGAGTGACCTTGAGGTCTCCATGGGCTTCAGTTTCTAATTGAAACGTTTCAGGTTTTAAAGCCTGAACATTCAATTTGAGATTTTATTGAAACGGGATCGTTTGCTTCGGCAGGCGGTCCCGTTTTTTTTGGCTTTTTTCTTGAGAATTATCCAATTGGGTGTTATTGTCATACAATCAACACAATTGATTACATATCAACTAAATTACATCAAGACAGAGGAAAGCATATGAGCACAGCTATTTCAGTCCGACTCCCGGAGAAGCTCGCTCTGGATATAGATGAAATTGCACTGGAAACAGAACGGGCAAGGTCATTCCATATCCAGAAAGCAGTGGAAATGTATATTAAAGAGTATGCAGATTTACAGATTGCACTGGATCGTCTGAACGACCCAACTGATCCAACCATTTCTCTTCAGGAAATGAGGACTAAACTTGAGTTATAACATCACGTTTAAAGAGTCTGTTTGGCGGGATTTGAGAAGAATTGACAAGCATCAAGTGGAGATAATTCTTGCAAAAATAGAGGCTATACTTCCTGAGGGTGCTGAAAGTTATCCTGCATTGACAAGACAATTTTCTAAGTTACGGAAATTTCGCGTTGGGAACTATCGAGTTATTTATACCATTAAGGATAATTCAGTCTTGATTACCCGCATTCAACACAGAAAAGATGTTTATCGCTCATGATTGTCTGTGAACTTCCAGTAAAACTTCATCTGGATTCCCGATTTCGCGAGAATGACAAAAGAAATAAATCAGCGCTCCCCAAAAGGCTTGATCCAGCGGAATGCTGGTTCATAGGCAGGTATTCTTGAGAGATCAAGGTTCTGATCAACTAACGGTCTGAACTCTCTACCGTTCAAACTTACTTCAATCCTCGCCGTAATTACTGGATCAAAACCAGCGTTGCTCTGCACCAGTTGATCAAGATGATGGGCAAACAGCAGAATCATGCCCGGATTACCCGCAAAGACTTTGAACTGCGAAGTGTTGAGATAATCCTTCGGATCAGCATAACGCTGCTCACCAGTAACGGGGTGAGTGACGTTGAACTGCATGCGGGTTATTTTTTGACGCAGCATCATGCGCCAGGCGAAATAATGCCCCTCTTCATGCCAAATTGTCCAGCCAGGATAGAGTGTGTGCCGGAATGGCAGGAGTAATTGTATCACCACATAAAGTCCCAAAATAATCTGCATTGTCTTTGAAATCCCCTGAACAGAATCCTGCTCCATCTTCTCTGCAGTTTCATTAGTCAGCGGCATCAGCTGTTGACGGTACTGATCACGTGCAATTTTTTTTAATTTTTCAGGAACAATGTTACGTGGAAAATCTGCGTCAAAAAAGATGAGAGTCAGCGCCAGAGCCAGTACCGGAAAGATGCCAATTGGGAAGACAAAATAATTGTTGGTATGAAAAAGTACTGCTGCAAGAAATGCCCACTTGCGGGTGGGTTTATAGAGCATCAGGAAAGGAATAAATAAGTCAAATAGCAGTCCTGACCAGGCATAAAAATGATGTACAAAGTCATAATCCATCAGCGGCTGAAAGATTGTTCCACGATTTGCTGTTCCGAGCAATTCCCTTGTTGCCAGGCCGTCAAGCCAATCCGGATCAAACTTGGCAATACCTCCGTAAAAATAAACCAGCCCCATGTGAAATCTGATCAACCAGAGCCAGAATGCCGGCAGCCGATCCGTGTGTTCCACATTGCCACGTAAAACATCCAACGACCAAGACCTGTTAAGTGGAGCCAAAATCAACACAAAACTCAACAGACAGATCAGATAAAAATGATTGTTATAGGTGGCCTGGTCGAGTAGAAATACATAGGTGTAACCAAGAAAAAACAGGCTGGTTGCAACTCTGTAAAACAAGCCGCAGGCTATCATCAGAGCCAACACCCCGAGAGCAGCAAAAAGCAAGTACATACCAGCCCCAGGGATTGGGACAACCCACCTAAAATATTCATATTGAAAATGAAACTGGGGTTTTGCAAAGAGCTCTTCAACCCAGCCAAAATAAAAATAACGCGTGACTTCCCAAAACATCAATAAACCAAAAGCGACACGGAATAAAACAACACTTGCTACATCTGTCGGTGCAAACATTCGCTGCATAAATTGCTCAATTAAAATTTTCATTGTTAAACCATATTCCATTCTGAACCATTTTGAAGTATACTTGATGGTCCCGTAAATAGTCATAAATGCATCTATGTTTGTCATTCCCGTGAAAGCGGGAATCCATCCCCTAACCAGGTTGAGGACAAGCATTTCAGCTATTTACAAGTTCCTGGATTCCCGCTTTCACGGGAATGACAACTAGTTAAGAATGCATCAGACTTTGTGCTGATTAAAAAAGATTAATTTTGTCGTCCCGGACTTGATCCGGGATCCAGACCAACGTGTCGGTTGAGAACAAGCTTTGTAAAACTACTCTGGATTCCAGAACTTCGCTGAGCATCTTCCGGAATGAACATTTTCCTCATAAAATAATTATTAAATCAAAACATTCGATGCCGATCCTGCTTTTTGATGGACACTGTAACCTCTGCAATGCGTGGGTCCAGTTTATAGTGAAAAGGAATCCTACCAAAACAATCCGTTTTGCTTCGCTCCAGAGCAGAGTCGGCAGAGCACTGTTGGATGAGCATAATATCGCTCAGGACTATCTCGACAGCCTGGTGTTGATTGAGGAAGAAAGATTTTCTGTGAGCAGTAGCGCGGCTTTAAGAACACTTTCGTATTTGTCCACTTGGGAAAGTCACTTGAAATTACTGCTCATTCTGCCACGTCCCTTACGAGATCTTATCTACCGTTTCGTCGCGAGGTATCGTTACAAATGGTTTGGTAGACGTGAACAATGCATGCTTCCTACAGCAGAACTAAAAGAAAGATTTTTACAGGAATGAGAGTGAAAAAATCTCAAAACATTAGTCTTTGTCTCGCTCAAGTTGTTTGAGCTTAAGTTTTGCCGGAACAGCAAAGGGGCTGTTTGGAAACTGTTCGAGGAAATAGCGAATATCTTCCGGATTTTTTGAATCTTTTACTAACTTCCAGGTTGACTCCGCTGCCTCAGACACTAATCGTTTTTCACGCAGATCCAGTTTTTTATTATCTTTATTTGCATGTGGATACTGTCCGTATTCACGTTGTTTTTCTTTGTCCATGATTGTCAGAATTTTATCCGCGTCGAGCAGAATTTGCCATGCTACACGCCCCTCTGCAGACAGACTAAATGAATAGTCACCAACGTTCAGCCTGACGTTTTCTGCATGAGCGGCTTTGCGGAAATCTGCTTCAGTAACCCAGATCAGGAATTGTTCACTTAAGAACCCGCTGGTTCCGCCTTTTACTTTTTGCAGACTATATGAGGTGGAGTAATCTCTTTCATTTAAATTTATTCTACCCTGTTCAGTTTCCAGAACCAGATCCTTACCCTTGAGAAAAGAAAAACGATCGACATGTTTGACTGTCAATTTAATATCCTGATCCGCACAGATCACTTTTCCTGAACATTCCTTGACGGCCACCAGTTCAATTTCTTTACCACCTTTCCCCGTTATGAACGGTTTAGTCGTAAAACGAGTCACGTCTTCCTGTTCATGATAAACTGTCTCCACAGATTTGACTGAACAGCCGGCCAAAGAAAACAAGGCAAGAAGCAAAATATAAATACGCATAATAGTCCTATTTGATTATTATAAAATAGCTTTGATCATAAACTGCCCTTATCCATCAGGACTTTGAACTCTGGCTATAAGCACGCAGGGTTGTTTTCAGCAGTGTCTGAGCATCACTGTATTTTGGTCTCCAGCCTAGCAGTTCTGAGGCCAGATCCGCTTTAGCCAATACAACCGCGGGATCTCCCGCCCGCCGCGGACCGAGAGTGACTTTGAATTCTGCAGAGCATACTTCACGGGCAATCCGCAATACTTCGAGCACGCTCAAACCGTTTGATGTACCTAGATTTACCAGCAGATCCTCTTTTTTATCATTCAAATAATCCAAGGCACGCAGATGCGCGTCTGCCAGATCAGTAACATGCACATAATCACGTATGCAACTGCCATCCCCAGTTTCATAGTCGGTACCAAAAACTTCTACTTTATCACGCTTACCCATAATTGTTTCGAGCACAATCGGCAATAAATTATTCGGTTGCTGCTCCAAACCGTTCAGTTCTCCATCGACATCATAACCTGCTGCGTTGAAGTAACGCAGACTGCAAAAACGCAGTCCACGGAGTTGACTGTACCAGCGCAACAGGTTTTCAATTCCAAGTTTTGTGTAACCATAAAAGTTCATTGGTTCAGTAGGATGTGCCTCATCCATCGGCAGATATTGCGGTTCTCCGTAAACCGCGGCACTCGAGGAAAAAACAAAATTCTTCACATTCGCAGAAGTTGCGGCATTGAGCAGATTAATGGTTCCACACAAATTATTTTCTGCATATTTTTCCGGTTCTGTCATCGACTCTCCGGCTGCCTTCAAAGCGGCCAGATGGATGATATAATCCACACCTTCCATGGCAGACTTTAATTGCTCAGGAAAAAGCAGATCTCCTTTAATAAAAGGAATTCCGGCTAAAAGATTTTCCCGTAAACCACTGCTCATATTGTCAAAAACGACTGGTGATTTACCTGCGTCACGCAGTGCTTTAACAACATGGGAGCCTATGTATCCCGCGCCTCCGACGACTAGAATTTTTTGCTTTTCAGTACTCATTTATAATAGTTTTTAAAAATTATGGCTGCACACAGTCATTTCGAGAGTCAGCATAAATTCGGAAGCTACTCTGAATTTATTTGACTGCAGACAAGCGAGTCACATTATTCGGCAGATGGATCTTCAACGACTTCGTAGAGTACACCAAAAGCTGAGTCATCATGAGATTTTGGATGCAGGAAAAAAACTGTCGTTCCTCGTGAACCTGGACGGGGGGCGGAGTCAATAATGTTGAAATTCTTTGCTTTAAAAAATTCAAATGCAGCCTGCGCGCTTTTCACGCGGAAACCAACATGCGCCAGACCGCCGCGGCCGCCGTTTCTGTCGATTTGTTTTTGAACCGGAGAATCGGCTGACAGAGGTTCCACCAGTTGAATTAAATTTGGGCTTTCTCCAATCTGCAGTAAAACCTCCCTGACCTGATCACGTCCCCCGATTTCTTCACGATGTAACTCACGGAAACCAATTTGCTGATACATGCGTACCTGATTTTCTAAATCACCTGCACAAACTGCAATTGCGATATGATCAACAAACAGAAACCCCGGAGGTTCGTATACCTCTAGTTCAGAAAATACGGAGTTAGAAATTTTGTCAGTAGGAATTTTTACAGGCATTATTATATTTTACAGCTTGTGACAGAAGATTGTCTTTTTGTAAAACCTTGCAGGTGTTACTGTAAAAACATGTCCTCGACCTGAACGTGGAGTGGATCCCCGCTTTTGCGGGAATAACAAACGTGAGTAAATTATTACTTTTTACGAGTTCATCATATTTGTGTTTTGACAATTACACCTAAGACTCACAAATCGAAAAACTTAATTTTAGTTATTTTCCTTAGTGCCTAAAATACTTATCAAGATGTTTGTATTTCCTTGAGTCTTTCTTTGGCATCAATGAAGATCATTTCTCCATTTTTCCAAACCGGCATTTTCAAATTATATTCTGCGGCTTTTCGAATAGCGTCATTCTTAGCTCGATGCATTGCACCAATCGCCAGCTTTGAATATGATATTTTTTCTTTCATGATTTTTCCTTCAATATAAACGGAGTTTCTCCTGAGTTGTCAAAAACAACCCAGGAGTTCACAACTTCTTGGTACAGTGGCAAGTTCCTCAATCCTTTCTGGTAACGCCGACGAATAATCTTTTCCGAAATATTGTGGCCACCTTCTGAGACTCTTAGGCTAACACGCTCTATAGCAATATTTTCGTTGTGAAGTTTTAGGTAATACAAAATGACCTCATAACCTGCTTCTCTCCACTTTTTTATACGATTAAGATAATTTCTTCCACTCAAAGTTGTTTCAAATGCAAATGACTCTTTTTTTAAAATCAGGTTATCAATCTTTTTTAACAAAAGTCTACCTGCCTCAAAAGCAACACTTTCAGGTTGGAAGGGAGATAGTCCCGCAGCAATTAAATCCGCATTCACAAAACTTAGGCATTCACCTTCTGAAGGAAGGAACGTTTTTGCAAAAGTAGTTTTTCCGGCTCCATTAGCACCTGCAATGATGTAGCATTTCATAAACCGCCATTGATTTATTCACAAATAAGAATAAGACCTAAAGTGATCTCTTTTGAAAGAAACTCAAAGATTGATTTTTCAAGAAGAAAAGTTTCAGTTAAACATACCGTCCATTGGTCGCGGAAAGCTGCTCATAATATTGTTCCACACCTTCTTCGAGCGACATGAATTCTTTGTTGTATCCGGCAGCACGCAGCTTATCAAGTCCGGCTTCAGTGAATTCCTGGTATTTACCATGCAGGTCCTCCGGGAAAGGAATGCTTTTGATTTCACCGCTTCGGTGGAGGCTTTGTAGAGTAGTGGCAATATCCTCAAAACTGCGTGCTTTTCCGGTACCTGCATTGAAAATTCCGCTGGTTTTAGCTTCGTAGAAATGCAGATTGATTTTCACTGTGTCAGCTACATGGATAAAATCCCGGCGGAAATGTCCGCTGCCTTCAAAAAGCTTCATCTTGCCTGTTTCATGCAACTGCTGAAAAAGATGGAAAGCGACCGATGCCATACGACCTTTATGATTTTCCTGCGGACCATAAACATTGAAGTAACGCAGTCCCAAAACCTGACTTTTAACTTGCGGTAAGACACGGCGCACATAATTATCAAAGGCGAATTTGGAAAATCCATAAACATTCAACGGGTATTCCGCTTCAGGTTTTTCTACAAAACCTGCATTGCCGTTACCGTACACTGAAGCACTGGAGGCATAAAGAAAATCGATGTTGTTTTCCAGACTATAGTTAAGCAGATTTTTAGAGTATTCATAATTGTTTGACATCATGTATTTACCATCCTGCTCTGTAGTCGAAGAGCAGGCACCCTGATGAAAAATCGTGCTCACGTTTTGAAACGTATTGAGCTTCTGCAAGAATTCATCTTTATCAATATAATCCGCTATGGAAAGACTGTTCAGATTGAGATGCTTTTCTGCTTTACTCAAATTGTCCACCACAAGAATATCTTCTTCTCCGGCCTCATTCAGCCCTTTGACAATATTACTGCCTATAAATCCGGCTCCGCCCGTAACAACGATCATGCTTGCTCCATAATTAAATTGACAATAGCTGTGGTGGATTTCCCTTCAACAAAACTAACAACCTCCACCCTTCCTCCATTTTTTGTAACAGTTTGATAACCTACAATATCCTCCGCAAGATAGTCACCGCCTTTAACTAATACATCTGGAAGCACAGTTTCTATTAAGCGCTCCGGCGTTTCTTCATCAAAAATCACAACGCAGTCAATCGCTTCAAGCGCACTTAGTAATAAAGCACGATCTGCTTGAGACATGATTGGACGGCTCAGACCTTTTAATTTACGTACAGACGAATCAGAGTTAAGCCCCAGGATGAAGATATCAGCAAATGCGGCAGCTGTCTGCAAATACCTGATGTGACCTGCATGCAGCAAATCAAAACAACCGTTGGTAAAAACCAAACTCCGGCCTTCTTTACGCCATTTCCGGACTTGTTCTGCAATCTCGGAGAATGCTGTTATTTTATAATCAGTAAATGTGTTTTCTGTAGGCATCTGTTTTCTTTCAAAGTGAGAGCGCTTATTTTAGCATAACAACCCCTTGAAAACGAATTAAAAATGACGGACGAGGCTGGTAAAACAAAAGAAATAATTAGTACTATTTAGGCAGCGATACTGAGTTTGACTTGCAAGAATGTTGAAAATAAAATCTAATAAAGGGTTATTTATTAGCTCAAATGCAGACATCACAAAAATAAAACAAAACAGGACTCAGATGATTCAGGAATTAAGAGAATATTCAAATAACATATTTTTCAAACTTCTCATGGGCGTTATTGCGATAACCTTCGTGTTATCGTTTGGAGTAGGCAGTTTTTTTGGTGACCGCAAGGAAGTTGTGGCGATAGTCAATGACCAGGAAATTTTACTCAAAGAGTACCGAGAAGCATATCAAAACCGACTTAGTTCTTTGCAGCAGCAGTTTGGAGAAAACGCGGAACAATTCGCGGAACAGCTTAATTTGCGACAGCAGGTTTTCAATCAACTGATTGACCGGCATCTGCTCTTGACTGATGCAGCGGAGCTAAATCTGGTAGCGACTGATTTAGAACTTCAGGACTTTATCCGCACGCAGTCATTTTTTCAACAAAACGGTCAGTTTGATTATGATACTTATGAAGCAGTTTTGAGTCAAAACCGGATCGTACGTCACGAATATGAAGCTTCTTTGAGAGCAGACATTCTACTGACCAAAAAACAACAGTTACTGGGTACAGGACTGGTGATAAACGACAACGAAGTTGAACAGACTTTCCGTAGAAATTTTGAAAAAATTGAAGTTGAGTATGTATATTTTGATCCGAGTATTTTTGTTGAAAAAACAACTGCAAGTGACGCTGAGCTCAGAACATACTTGCAGGATAATCCTCAGAAATTTCAAACACTGAATCAGTTCCGCATGGAATATTTCACAATTTCTGCTGACTACTACCAGGACAATGTAAATGTTCGGGAACGTGAAGTACGTCGTTATTACAAAAAATATGCGGAAAATTATGTTACTCCACCGGAAGTCAAAGCACGTCATATTCTGGTCAAACTAGTTCCGGACGCACCTGAAAAAGAACAACAGGAAAAACGTGAGCAGCTCAACAAATTGCTAGCTGAAATCAAGGCAGGATCTTCATTCGAGGAACTGGCCAAAGAACACTCTGAAGATGGAACCTCAACTGAAGGCGGTGATTTGGGTTGGTTTAAGCCCGGAGAAATGGTCCCTGCTTTTGAATCCGCCGCTTTTGCCCTTGAAGCAGGACAAGTAAGTGAAATCGTTCAGTCTCCTTTTGGACTGCACCTGATTAAAGTTGAAGAACGCAAGGACGAAATAACAAAATCTCTGGATGATGCACGCGAGGAAATTACACTCATCCTCACCGAAAGTCGGTCAATAAAACGGCTGGAAGAAGACCTCGATCGCTTAGCAGGACTCGCCGGTGAGGCCTTTACCGAAGAAGCACAGAAATTGAACAGAGAGGTTCTTAACGCAGAATGGTTTGACAGTAATGATGTCATTCCCGGACTTGGCTCCGCCACCGCTCTTGTGCCTGAATTACTGAGTCGTAAATCCGGTGAAATGGGTGTCTGGAAACGCAACCCTGTTTTGGGACATGTAATCTACCGCCTCAGTGAAACAAAAATTCCGGAGACACGTCTTTTTGAAGATGCAAAGGAAGACGTTTATACAGCAGTGCGTTTAGAAAAAGCAAAAGTAGTTGCCATTGAAACAGCTAAAAAAGTTTTGACTCAGGTTCAGGCAGGCAAAACATTAACTAAACTTGTTAAAAAACATGGACTCAAAACCGAAACACTGGAATTTACCGCAAACACAAGATTCCTGCCAAACATTGGTGACAATACTGAGTTCCGTAAAGTCGGTTTGCATTTGAATGAAAATTCGCTTTTTGGCTTAAGCATCGATGGGAACAGAGCTGATCTGATTCTATTCAAAAAACGTAGTTTGAGCGAAGATAAAACGCTTGAGCAAAAAGATAAAGTCAGAGCACAACTGCTCCAGAATATGCGGCAGGCACTGCTCAGTAAAGAGTTGAAACGTTTACGTGATTCAGCCTCTATTGAGGTAATTAATCCGGTGTTTGGTACACCAGGTTCTTCATGATTTTAGACTTTTGACTGATCACTGTTCATTGAGCATTGTACATTGATCACAAACAAATGATCATTGACGAATGCCCCGCCTTCACTATTCAAACCACTTAGAAAAGCTGATTGTGCCTCTGGCACATGAACTTGACAAAAGGTATCCGTTTGACACTGCGGATATCGTGGTGCCGAATTTCAGTCTGGAAAAATGGATCTCGCTCAAACTTGCGCAAATCAGAGGAATTGCCGCAAATCTGCGTTTCATCACGCTGGAAAAAGCAATCAACGAAGGCCTCCAGAATAAGCTGAGTGAGCGCCACTATGCTCTACTTAAACCAGAAACCATCCAGTGCCTGCTGCTGGAAGTTTTACGGGAAAAGCTGGCCTCATCCGAACCACTCTGGTTGCCCGTACGCAGCTATCTCGCACCCCAAACATTTATACGTCCGCAGGCACGCGAACATCGAATCTATCAACTCGCTGGCCGGCTGACACGCTTGTTTCTGGAATATGAATTTTCCCGCAATGACGAACTGTTGACTCCATGGCTGGCGGGACAAAATGCGATTGATCCGGATCCACTTGGAGCAGAAAGTTGGCAAAGAGCGCTCTGGACTGAAATCTTTGGTCCGGAAGGAAAATTAACACGGCACAATTTCAACGCGCGTCATTCATCATCAGCAGACTTTCAAGCGGAACTTTTCAGCCTAACCCAGCTTTCCCGTATTTGTCAGCACAAAGTAAATCCACAAAACGCTAGTCCCTCAATAGAAAACGACAACGCGGCAAAAGCTCCGCTGCATGTTTTTGGCGTTTCATATCTCTCACAGTTTCACCAAAAAGCCCTCACTGAGCAACTGGCACATGTACGTGATATTCATGTCTATGCGCTTAATCCGTGCATGGAATTCTGGGAAGATGTGCAAAGTCTAGGTGAGTCAAAAGCCGCTAATCTGAGAGCATTAGCCGCAGAGCGTCAACGATTTAAAAAGAAAACGGCTTTAACTGAGACAGAAATTGTACTCGGAGAATTATTACAGGATGAAGAGGACAATCCATTTTTACAAGCCTGGGGACGTCCCGGTCGTGAGAATATCAGGTTGCTGAACCAATGGACTGACTGGAATTTTACCCCATGGTTTGTAGAGGCAGATTCTGCTGATATAACTACGGAAGGTACAGAAATTCCGCAGCACAATGTGCTGAATCAATTACAGGATGATATTTTGTTCCGGGAACCACGCCGTGTCAAATCCCTCGAATTGGCACAGGACGAAAGCCTGATGATTCTAGCCTGCGCGAATCCGCGGCGGGAAGTTGAAGCTGTGGCAAGTTTGATTTGGGACTGGATTAGGCGTGACCCAGATTTAAAACTCAATGAATGTGCCGTGATCGTACATGATATGGAGCGTTATCAGCATGAAATTGAACAGGTTTTTGAAAGCATTTACAATTTACCGTACCATTTGATTGACGGAGCCAGCGGCAGCGCGGGCCGTTTGGAAGATGCAGCAACGGAACTTTTAGGTTTATGCTTCACCGAATACACCCGGCGGGATTTATTCACTTTGATCAATAACCCCTGTTTTCTGGGAAAATTTGAAGACAGCGCGCCGGCTGGAAAAAACACCTTGGGTGAGCCTCTGCAAATTGAAAAATGGCTTGAGTGGGCGGATGAACTTAATGTTTTTTACGGTATCGACAATGAGTCTCAGCAGGCACAGGGTTATCATCATTTAGAGCAGGACATCTACCACTGGGAACAGGCTTTTCGGCGTTTGACTTTAGCAGAAATGGTGACAGCTCCTGCAGAGACAGGGATCTTATCGATTGCAGAACAACACATAGCACCAGCGAAACTTCCGGATGAGTGGAGTGAGGAAGCAGCGCGCTTCATGCTGATATTACGTTCCTTAATTGCCGATACCCGCGATCTGCCGAAATGGAAAATGAGTGGAAAAGAGTGGGGCGAATATCTACAGATTTTGCTTAAAACCTACCTAAAACCACTTGAGCAGGCAGACGAGGAAGCTTTCCAGAATTTACTGCGGAATGTGCAGACAGCCCGTGATCTGGACTTGGCTCAGGATCATGAACGCAGTTTCAGTTTCAGTACGATTCACGAATTTTTCAAACAAAAACAACAGTCCGGAACTTTACAGCGTGGACATTATTTAGCAGAAGGCGTGACCGTTTCATCTTTTCAGCCCATGCGGCCGATTCCTTTTAAAGCAGTATTTTTATTAGGTTTAGGTGAAGGTATGTTCCCGACACCGTACCAGCGCGACACCCTCGATTTACGGCATATTCCGGTAAAGCTGAGTCCTGCCGTGGAAGGTCAAAAATTTCGTGAACGTCGTCTGGGTGACGTTTCGGTAACAGAACGTGACCGCTACATGTTTTTAGAAACTCTGGTTTCCACGAGAAAACATCTGGTGCTGAGTTACGTTTCCCGTAACGACCGTACCGATGATGAACTCAATCCTTCATCAATCATCCAGACTTTAGTAGATGAGCTCGACAGCCGTTATTTGAAGAATACTTTTGAAAAAATTCAGCATCCGCTCAAAGCATATTCTTTAAGCTACTTTCCGGAATTAACTGATTCCGAAAGTGAAAATGCTACCCCGAATAGTTCGCTACCTAACTATGACCCGGCGGCATTCCGGCAGGCAAGAGTTTTTCGAACACGTGAATTATTTGATCAGGAATTTCCCAACACCGGAAGTTCCGCTGGATTTCAACGGATATCTCCGGAGTGGCTTTCTCCGGAAGTAATTCAAGTCATCGCCGAAAACGATTTCCATCCGGTTGTTCCGGAAAGCAGCCCGGATAATAATCTTCATCCTGTTTCCTTTACGCGGCTGAGAAAATTTCTCGAATCACCGCTGCAGTCAACCGCAACTCAGCTGCTGCGCCTTGATGAAGATGAGGAGGAGCGAGACGATAAAATAGACGAACCTTTTGTACTGGAACGCCTCAGTGAGTGGTCTCTGCTCCGGAAAGTATGGGACAATGCCCTGACACTTCCGGAAAACAGTCCACGCTCTGCAGCACAACCGGAGTGGGAGGAACTTTATATCTTGCAGGCGCAGCGGATGGAACTGGAGGGTGAAATGCCGTCCGGAATTTTCAAGGGAGCAATGCAGACAAGGCACCTCAGAATTCTTAACAGCTGGCAGAAACAACTCTGCGCAGCACTGAATATTGACTGGCCTGCTCTGAAGAAAAATCTTCGTCAATATCATTTAGGCCCAGTTCCGGAAGGTACTTTTGATGCCGGATTGACTGACTCACATCAGCTTTTTCCAGCACTCTGTATCGAAAATGAAATTTCTGCAGAGTCAGAAACAAAAATAAATGAGACAAAATTTTACGGAAAGACAGAATGGTGGTATACTGATGAGTCCGAAAACTGGCAGGTAATTTATCTCAGCGAACGTGAGAGCAAGGAGAAAAGCTGGCTGCGTCATTTTTTAGATGTGCTGATTTTACGTGCGGCTGATTTGTTGCCAGAAAATGTAAAAGTAAGTGGTTTGTGCATTGCTGCGGAAGGCAAACTGAAATCAAAAATGATCCGACTTCCTGCTCAACAGCAGGCGCGGGATTATCTGTTTGATTTGCTGCAGGAGATGAATGCAGAGAACGCGGCAGTCCTGATGCCGATTGAATCCGTGCTTGAAATTGCAAAGGAAAATTTGAACTCAAGCACTTACAATCAAAGATTTACGGAGTGGATGGACAACAAACTGAATTCATCCAGAGAAATCAAAGGCATTAGTTCTGAGTACGGCCCAGTCAAATATATAAAAGATGCAGCTTACCCGGAAAATCCATATCAACTGATGAATCGGCGCTTTCAATTATTTTTTGAAACATTTTCGGTTTGAGTCTTTAAAAGCAATTAATGGAAAAACATCTCAAACAAATGCAGACTTTACTGGAAGCAGGCACACCGTTTGTTACAGTAACTTTGGTGGAGGCCAAAGGTAGCACTCCTCGTGCGCAGGGAGGAAGGATGCTGGTCACCGGCGAAGGCTTGAATTCCGGAACTGTGGGCGGAGGGCTGGTTGAAGCGAAAGCACTGGATTTTGCTCTGGACTTTTTAGCGGAATCCAAGCTCAATGAACAAACAAAATTTGTTCAGTGGAATCTCAACCGTGACGCAGGCATGAGCTGCGGAGGTTCGGTTAAATTGTTTTTTGAACGTTTCCATACCAACATCTGGGAAATTGTGATTTACGGCGCAGGACACGTCGCGCAGGCGTTGATTCCGCTGCTCTTGACTTTAGAAAGTCAACTGACTTGTCTGGACACACGGCAGGAGTGGCTGGATAAATTGCCTGATTCTCCAAAACTAAAAAAACTTTGCGTGAAGTCACTTCCGGAAACAGTAGAAAGTACTGCAGAAACTGCTTTTGTGCTGATCATGACTCAAGGTCACCGCAGTGATTTTTACATCGCTCAACGATTTCTTGCACTCAACACACAACCTTTTTTGGGCGTAATCGGCAGTCGTTCAAAAGCTGCTACCTTACAGAGAGAACTTAAAAAAGAAGGTTTCAAAAAAGCAGTTACAGAACGTCTCGTCTGTCCGCTTGGTTTTTCACTCGGCGGTAATAATCCACAGGAAATTGCCGTCAGCATCAGCGCTCAATTACTTTATGAGCGTGACAAACTTTATGATAAAATTCATCTACGTAACCCTCTACCTGAAAAGTCATGAACCAACTAAGCCTTAGTCTACCAGCATGGATTACTTCATTTTTAAATGAGCAGCCAAAAATTATTGCCGAGCAGGAAGCACAAATGCGTTTTGTGCTTGCCTTAACTGAACGTAATATCCGCGAAAAAACCGGAGGTCCGTTTGGTTCCGCTGTTTTTGAAATTGCTTCCGGAAAACTGGTTTCGGTCGGAGTTAACGTGGTGGTTCAGCAAAACTGTTCTGCTGCTCATGCAGAAATGATGGCACTGATGCTGGCGCAAAAAGAACTCTCAAACTTTGATTTAGGCGCCGCTGACTTTCCAGCTCACCGTTTGGTAACAAGTGGGAAAATGTGCGCGATGTGCTTAGGAAATGTTTGCTGGTCCGGAGTTAAAGAGGTTTTATCTTCCGCGGAACCGGAAGATGTAGAGAGCATTGCAGGTTTTGACGAAGGTCCAACACCTCCGGATTATAACGCTCAGCTTGAGAACAGGGGAATTAATATTGTACCTGGACTACTGCGTAGTGAAGGGCAGAGAGTCTTACAACTTTATGTTGATTTAGGGGGACTGGTTTATAACCCTAAGCGCAATTAGTGAGTCAGACTTTTCGTAACTCTTCCACGATCTCTAAAAAAGCGTGAATCATGCGGGAGTTTCGGCGCTCCCTTAAACAAACTACATGAGCAGTGGTGTAAACATCCGCGTTTTTCAGCGTTAATTTTCTCAGGTCCGGATGCCACATGAATTCCTCATCGGACACCACACCAATTCCCAGTCCTCTGGAGACCGCTAACCAGACTGCTTCACGGCTGCCGATTTCCATCACTGGACTGATCTTGACTCCTGCTTTAGTTAAAGCTTTTTCAAAGGCACGCCGTGTTGTAGAACCGGGTTCACGCAAAATAACAGGTTGGTTTTCCAATTCTTCAATCCGGAGCTCCTCACGCTCCGCCCATGGATGTTCTGCATGTACAAAAACAACCAGCGGTTCCTGACAAAATGGAACTGCTAAAAGACGCTGATCTTCTTCCGTCTGCGAAAGTACTGCGACATCAACTTCAAAACTAAGCAGGCTTTCGAGAATTTCCTGCGAATTACGGACGGTGACCGTTATTTCCAAATCAGGAAAACGTTCATGAAAAAGCGCCAGCATTTCCGTTACATGGAAAGGCCCAACTGCTCCAATCCGGAGATGCCCTGTCTTGAAACCACCTGCGCTCTGCAGAACTTCCTGTGCTTCTTTTTCCAGAATCTCCATGCGCTGAGTAACTGCATAAAGTTCTCTACCTGTTTCTGTCAGCTCAACTCTGCGTCCACGTCGATGAAATAATTCTACCCCGTAAAAACTCTCCAATGCCTGAACTTGACCGGTGATGGTCGGTTGTCCCACATGCAGCACCTTAGATGCTGCAGTGAATCCTCCGGCACTGGCTACTGCGTGAAAAGAGCGGATTTGAGTATAACTGATCTGCAAAAACAACGAACCCTGCGGTCCGGGAAAAGAAGTTTCAGTAGCAGAATTGTTTTCCATTTTCGTTAGACTGAGACTTGTTAAAGACGTTCTCCTCTTGCGGGACGCACGTTAATATTCACAACAACATCAAGCAATTGAGAAAAAGTGTCAATCACGCAATGTACGCCGGTTTTTTTAATATTTTCTTACTTCTTATTTTAACTATTATTTGGATATTGGAGCATTTTTTTACAGCACTTTGACGCATAAGTCTCACATCCATGGCATAGAGAATGTTTTTAGATTGGTGTAACTTTTCATGGCTTCCATCACACCTTCTTTATATCCCAAACCAGAATCTTTGATTCCTCCAAAAGGTGACATTTCAATACGGTAACCTGGTACTTCCCAGATATTAACTGTTCCATGGTTGAGCTCATTGATAAATCTGGTAACATCATCAAGTCGATTAGTACATACTCCCGAAGAAAGACCAAAACTAGTCCCGTTTGCTATCTTAATGGCATCATCGATATCTTTGATTCTGATGATGGGAATTGCAGGGCCGAAGGTTTCTTCCATAACCAATTCGCAATCCCATGGTACATGATCAAGCACAGTAGGATAAAATAATGCACCTTGGCGTTCATTCCCATAGAGTTTCTCTGCACCTAAAGCAACAGCATCCTTGACCCGCTTTTCAAAAAGTATTGCGGAAGACTCATCGATAACAGTTCCTACATCAGTTTGTGGATCGGCAGGGTCTCCACAAACAAGTTTTGAGGCTTTCATCACAATTTTTTCCACCAGAGCATCTGCTATGGATTCTTCCGCCAGGATTCTTTTGACAGCAGTGCATCGTTGTCCAGAATTTTTTGTTGCACCAGCAACTGCAAGATTGGCAGCACGTTCCAAGTCAGCATCATCCATAATTATTAGGGGAGCATTTCCACCAAGTTCTAAGACTGTCCGGCGGTATCCCGCTTTTTCTGCAATGAATTTTCCGACTCCTACACTTCCTGTAAAAGTAATTAGGTCAATATCGGGGTGAGTAATCATTGCGTCTCCAATATCTTCCGGAAGTCCTGTGACCACCTGAAACATTTCAGGAGGCAAGCATGCTTCTGTAAGAATATCTGCCAGCAAAAGAGCGGTTAGTGGTGTTTTTTCAGTAGGTTTACAGACCATTCGATTATTGGTCGCAATGCTTGGAGCTATTTTATGCGCCACCATATTGAGAGGGTGATTGAATGGAGTGATTGCACTTATCACCCCTTGCAAGGGTTCTCTCTGGGTGAATATCTTCCGCTTCTGACCATGTGGTGTAAGGTCACAGGAAAAAATTTGACCATCATCCAGAATACAAAGTTGTCCTGTGAGACTGAAAACATCAAAAGCCCGTCCTACTTCATACAGCGAATCTTTTTTGCTGAGGCCGGATTCAGCAGTAATGAGATCTGAGACCTCATCCCGACGCGAGACCAGTAATTCTGCGGTTTTAGTTAGAATTTGTTGTCTCTCGTAACGCGTTAGTTTAGGTTGGAAATTTTTTGCAATTTCCATTGCTTGATCTACCTGTCTTTTTGAGGCTCGAGGAACAGTTCCTACTACTTTGCCATTGAAAGGATTTATAACTTCTAAACTACCTTTTTCTCCTTCTACCTTTTTCCCACCAATATACATTTTTTTGTCAAACATATTTTCCTCTGAATTAAATTTCTGTTCCGTTAAGAGCATATTCGAAAATTTCTCTGCTACGTAATGTCCGCTCAGCTGCACGCTTTAAATATATCTCATTAAGAGGTTCGCTTAAAATGAATGGCACATTTGCCTCATGCAGGCTACCGTGCGTACGCAAGCGGTTTCCCTTTAAAGCGCTGAGGTCATGATCTTTTTCACTTCCTCCAATTACGGTTTCCTTATCAGCAACCACTGCTAAATCTCCCTCACGGTCCAGAGGTTGATCCAGTTCTTTTGCTACAGATTCTGCTGTCCAAACCTTTTCAATCCCTGCAATTGACTGAACGATTTCAGCAACTTTATTTCGATCTTGTTTTTGCTTGAGATATATTCGTACAAAACCACCTAATGCACCATGATGTCCCACAAATGCGTCTGTAATGGGACAGATCACTTTACAAGTTCCAAGACCTAATTTTTGATCCAACAAATCCTGTAACCAGATTACATTTGGTTCGCCACTTTCATTGGATTTATCACCCATCCCATGGTCAGCAGTGAGAGCGACCAATGCTCCAAGTTCCTGCAAACGTCCAAAGCGTTGATCCATTTCAATATAAAAGCGGTTTGCCTCTGCTGTGCCTGGAGCATGCGCATGCTGAACGAAATCAGTTAGTGAGAGGTAAAGTAAATCTGGTTTTTGTTCTTCCAGAAGTTTTATCCCTGCATCAAGTACGAAAAGGGAAAGTTCTGCAGAATACATATCTGGAAGAGGCTGACCAACAAATTCGAGCACATTTTCAATTCCATTTTCAGCTATTGTACATTTGTCTGCATGTTGGGAGGAAAAACTAACTGAGCCTCTCGAAAGGTCCATACCTTTTTGTAATTGTTTTCTCAGTTTGTCCTTTGCAGTTATCGAGACGACTCTGGCTCCTTCACGTGAGAATTCACCCAAAATAGAGCGTGAACGCAGTAATTCCGGTCCCGTCATCACGACTGGTTCCTGACTCTTTGGATCTATAAAGAAATTCCCGGAAATACCGTGTATCTTCGGTTCACTTCCTGTCACTATCGACATATTATTGGGGCATGTAAAACTTGGCATCGAACCCTGAGCTACCTGATAAAAACCTTCCTTCATGAAACGGGCGATATTTGGTATGATCCCATCCCGTAGTCCGGCTTCAATGTATTCCGGGTCTCCTCCGTCGATACAGACTAGAGCCAAGGGTTTCCTGGGCCAAGCATAGCTTATGTCATTTAATTCCATCTATTTTTCCTTAATTATTTGTTTTGCTTTTATTGCTGACTAAGACTTTATTATTACAAGATCTGTATGTTCACCTTAAGGCTTAAAATCTCAATTATATTTAAATTGGTCTACATAATAAAATATCATTATTGTATCTTATCTATTCATTTATTCAATAGATAGTGGTTAATCAACTAACTTCTACAGATAATAGTTTTCTAAAAACTCTTCGTATCCCGGAAAAGACAAGTTATTGTCTGGACGCATTTACTGAGCCTGTATAAGTAGGGTCGATGTGCAATCTAGGTGGAATCGTTTTTTTTAGTATTTTTTAAAATTATTATACTACACAATAAAATTAGCCTTGACTAACTAATAACTTAAGTTCATATTAATTAACATACTGGTTTTTTCTCAGGGAGTTTCCAGGTTCAACAGCCAACTCGATAATTTTTAGAACGCTGCGCAACTTAAACTAAAATTGATTGAGGCTTAATCGATGACAGTCCTGACCAAAAAACGAATTTTTTCAGCAAGCTGAATTTCAGTATTTATAATAATCATTCTTTACAGGAGCAATAATTGTTATTTGATAAAAAAGTCATCTCTCTCATCATCGGCAGTCTGCTTTGGCTTCCACAGTTTGCCTTTTCAGCTGAAGTCAACATACTTTCGGAACGGCAAGAGTTCTTGCTGAGGCCTTTTCTCGACGTCTTTGAAGAAAATAGTGGTATCAAAGCGAACGTGGTTTATCTCAAAAAGGGCTCGCTTGAGCGACTGAAACAGCAGCCGGGTTCAGTGGACGCCATTTTGACAGTTGACATTGCAAACCTCAGCGCAATTTCTTCTGCAGGATTATTTCAACCGATTCAATCACAAATTGTTGAGCAGAATGTCCCGGCTAACTACCGTGATCCGGATGGACTCTGGACCGCTTTAACAGCACGTGCGCGCGTTATTTATTATTCAAAGGATCGTGTCAAAACCGCTGATTTGGTCACTTATGAAAATCTTGCTGATCCGGAATTTAAGGGACGTCTCTGCACACGTTCCGGTTACCACAAATACAATGTAGCACTGATTTCCTCGATGATTGCAGAGCACGGTACATCCGTGGCAAAAAAGTGGTTACAAAGTTTGAAAAACAACCTCGCACGAAAACCACAGGGAAATGACCGCGGACAGGTCAAGGCCATTTTTCAAGGACAGTGCGATGTTGCGCTGGGCAATACTTACTACATGGGAAAAATGCTCGAGCGTGAGGATCAACGAGCATGGGCCGCAGCTGTGGGAATATTTTTTCCAAACCAGAAAAACCGCGGAACCCACATGAATGTCTCCGGCGGTGCAATCACCAAAGCCGCGAAAAACAGAGCCGAAGCGGTAAAGCTGCTGGAGTTCCTTTCCGGAGATTTAGCACAATACATGTACGCTCAGGTCAATCACGAATATCCGGTCAAATCCGGAGTTCCGTTTTCCGGTATAGTACAAAGTTTCGGTTCAACACAGGAAGGCGTCAAAAAAGGTGTTTTCAAACAGGATCAACGCAACCTGAGCGAAATTGGAACTTTTCGGAAGCAGGCAATTCAGTTGTTGGATGAAGTTAATTATGATAACTAAAACACTGTATCAGACTTGAACAAAAGTTCTGATCAAACAGCAATAACGGTTCAAAATGAATTATAACTATTTTGTAATCGCAAGAATATTTCACGTTCTGGCAGTTGTGCTCTGGATTGGAGGTGTTGGATTTGTTACTACAGTGCTGATTCCTTCAATCAGGAAAACCGAAGAACCTTCGGCGCGGCTCAAAATTTTCGAAGCTCTTGAATCCAAATTCGGTTTTCAGGCAAAGCTGACAACTTTAGTCGCAGGAATTTCCGGTCTTTACATGCTGGAAGTAACGGACGGTTGGTCAAGATATCTAAACTCTGAGTTTTGGTGGCTGCACTTGATGACTTTTGTCTGGGCGGTTTTCACCCTGGTTTTGTTTGTTCTTGAACCGCTGTTTCTTCATAAATGGTTTCACAGACAAGCGGAAAAAAACAGTGAGAAAGCTTTTCAACTTCTGCAGACAATGCATGTTGTGTTACTTTCATTGAGTATCTTAGCGCTTGTTGGCGCAATTGCCGGTTCACACGGTTTTACATTTTAGTTTTTAACTGCAGAGCATTCGCTTCACCGGAATTCACTGGAGATAAATTGCAGTGACTTTCGGTGAATTTCAATGTATTTCCACGCTTTTTCTGCTAAATTGAGTATGAACAAAAACTCCAGCATTAAAACCATGAGCGAACATTCACAAGTTATTGAAGAATATCTGCTGTTACTTTACAAACTGGGCCGTTCCGGAGAAAAGGCTAAAGCGGTTACTCTGGCAACGCGTCTTGAAACCAGCCCGCCCACAGTTCATGCGACAATCAGCAGAATGCAGCGTGATGGACTGGTCAACGTCAAAAAATCAAAAGAACTGACCTTGACCGTAGAAGGCCAGAAAGTGGCTGAAGACATTGCCTACCGTCATAACCTTTCCGAATATTTTCTCTGCAATACACTGGGTATTCCATGGTACGAAGTGCACCAGCACGCACACCGTCTGGAACATGCCATGACACCTGTTGTAGTAGAAAAACTGGCGGAATTTTTAAATAATCCTCAATTTTGTCCACACGGAACACCTATGCCCGGAACCACACTGCCGGAAAACACAATCACCCTCATGGAAACAGAACCTGGAATGATGGTGGAAGTCGCAATGATCGGCGAGGTTTTAGAAGACTCCGTGGATTTAATGAAGATCCTGCATGAACACCGGATTATGCCCGGTAATCAACACAAAGTTGTCGAGAAAACTGAGGTGATGCGCTCCATTTTATTAGAATCGAAAGACGGACCTTCGACTCTGCCTTTTCATGTTGCAGAGAATATTTTTGTGATTCAAGTTCCCTTGGACTAAAACCAGCCTGACAACCATGAATTGCTTCCCCCGCAAAAGATGAGATCTTCCGCACACTCCGGAGGCTGGAACTTTTTTACTCTGTCTCTTGCACTCTTGTTTGCTCTGCCTTTTTTTTCATTACTATTCACTGCTGCTTCTGCAGAAGAAAATGTCTGGGTGCATTTATTAAGCACAGTCATGCCCGGTTATCTAAAAAACACTTTCTGGCTGATGCTTGGTGTCGGCAGCGGAACCCTGGTTTTAGGAGTAAGTACCGGATGGCTCATTTCAATGACAGAATTCCCCGGAAGACGGATCATGGAGTGGGCGCTGCTTTTACCATTGGCATTTCCGGGATACATCATTGCTATGGTTTATGTAGAGCTGCTGGAATATTCAGGTCCGGTACAGACGCAATTACGTTTGTGGTTCGGCTGGCAAAATTTTCAGGATTACTGGTTCCCACCTGTTGCATCAGTCGGAGGTGCAGTCACGATGCTCTCTCTCGTACTTTATCCATATGTCTATCTGCTGGCCAGAACAGCATTTCTTCAACAACCTGCGACTTTAATGGAAGCCAGCAGGATGCTGGGAAAAAGCAGCAAAAATAGTTTTTTACATGTTTCTCTACCGCTGGCACGTCCTGCGATTGTAGTTGGAGTCAGTCTGGCCATGATGGAAACACTCGCGGATTTTGGCACAATGCAGTTGTTTGCAGTACAAACTTTCACCACCGGAATTTATCACACCTGGTTTGGCGCTTATAACGCTCCGGGCGCTGCACAACTGGCTCTGTCCCTGCTGATGTTTATCAGCGTCTTTGTTTTTCTGGAACGCTACTCACGCAAACAGCAACGTTCCCACACCCAAAACAGTATCCAAACCCAGCATCCGCGAAATTCGCTTTCCGGAATAAAAGCTGTAGCAGCTCCACTGTTTTGTTTGTTTCCGGTTGTCTTTGGTTTTGCGTTGCCAGCGGGTTTATTGATTCAGTGGGCGGCAAACAGTTGGCGTGAAGTCATGCTTGAGCGTTTCTTTAGTGATGCAGGAAACAGTCTGCTTCTGGCAGCTTTAACCGCTGTACTGGCAGTGCTGCTGGGAGTCTTGATGGTTTACGGTTCACGAATCAGCAAACGCCGCAGAATTCGCTGGGCGGCCCGTTCAGTCAGTCTTGGTTATACTTTTCCTGGACCGGTTGTAGCACTCGGAGTACTCTTGCCTTTTGCCTGGTTTGACCGGACAATAGATAATTGGATGCAGGCAACATTTGGAATTTCTTCAGGATATTTATTGAGCGGAACTTTAGTCATTCTTGTCTTTGCTTACCTTGTACGCTTTCTGGCTTTAGCATACGGCACAGTGGAATCCGGATTTGGAAGCATCACTTCCGAAATGGAGGACGCCAGCCGCTCGTTGGGAAAAAACACCTGGCAAACTTTAAAAGGGGTTCATGTGCCTTTACTGCGCGGCAGCATGTTGACCGCGGGATTACTGGTTTTTGTCGATGTGATGAAAGAATTACCTGCTACTTTGATGCTTCAGCCGTTTAATTTCAGTACACTCGCCACCCGGGCTTATGGATATGCAACCGAAGAACTGCTCAGGGAAGCCTCTCTCTGGTGCCTGACAATTGTCGTTGTCGGCTTGTTTCCGATTATTTTTCTAAACCGCCAACTGCGTGAATCTGCACCACAAAACCTTCAGGATAAAGACCATGATTGAATGCCGCAACCTTGCTAAAAACTACGGCACACTGACCGCAGTCAGTGACATCAGTTTACATTTACGTGAACAAGAATTTATTTCCATTCTAGGACCATCCGGCTGCGGAAAATCTACTCTGCTGCGTCTGATTGCAGGTCTTGAAGTTCCCTCTGCGGGACAGGTTTTTCTGCAGGATAAAGAAATTTCAGGCAAGAAAATAAGCCTGCCTCCGGAACGTCGAAAATTCGGTATGATTTTCCAGGATTTTGCATTGTTTCCTCACCTGAGCGTTGAAGACAATATCGCGTTTGGAGTAAACGGCTCAGCAAGTGAGAAACAGAAAAGAGTACAGGAACTGCTGAAACTGGTCAGTCTTCCGCAGCTCGCAAAAAAAATGCCGCATCAAATCAGCGGCGGAGAACAACAGCGAATCGCAGTCGCCCGTGCGCTTGCTCCGAGGCCACGACTGATTTTAATGGATGAACCGTTCAGTAATCTGGATTATCAATTGCGTCAGCAACTGCGGCGTGACATCCGCGATATTCTCAAACACGAAGGTGTTGCGACTATTCTCGTCACTCATGATCAGGTGGAAGCAATCACGTTTTCCGACCGTGTACTGCTCATGCGCGACGGAAAACTGGTGCAGTCAGGAACGCCGGAAGAAATTTATCAACATCCGCAAACACTCTGGGCCTCTTCTTTTGTGGGTGAAGCAAATCACCTCAGTGTGGAATGGCAGTCTCCCGCGCTAAATTCTGCCTTTGGATTGTTGAACGTGCCTGAGGCTATCGGCAAAGAAGCCCGGATTTTGATGGTACGTCCGGAAGATTTTGTAGTTGAATCAGGTACTGATGGTGAGAGCAACGGAATTGTGAAAACAGTTGATTTCTCAGGTTCAGTACAGACTATCGGGGTGGAACTCAATAGTGGAGAAACTATTCAGGTGAGCGGATCTCCGTATTTATTGTGGACTCCGGAAGATTCTGTAAAAATAACTGCTGAAAGATATTTATGCTTCGACTCTGCCGGAAATAGGCTAAATGCTTGCTCTTCCGGAAGCACATCAAATTAATAAGATAAAATCAATTGGGGAGTATTAATTCATTCTTTCCACCATAAAGTATGACCAGCAGAGTGCAGCCTGTTTTTGAGTAAGAGGAATGCTCACTGCCTTTTTCAAATTTAACATAATCACCTTTTTTGAAAACCTTCCCGTCAGCATCAATTAATTCTCCCTCAAGCATATAAAATTCTTCGTTACCGTTGTGCCGGTGTAAATTTGACGAACTGTCCGCTGCAAAATTTACTATAAAAACCTCATGCTCCAGCTTCTCAACCTTACTTAGCGGCAACCATTTTAAACCCTTGGAAGCAACTCCGTAACGATTGTATGCCAGCAGTTCTTCTTGTTTAGTTTCTATAATCTGTCTTTTCTCCAAAATACTCCTTTCAAATCATTAATTCCATCCAAGGAACATCCTTTCACAATTCTGCAGCTTTCACAAACCCCTTTTACAATTGGACATCTATCAAGTCTGAGAAGTTATTTTGGTTTGTTTCATTATCAACTACAACAGGACTCTCATAAAATTTAATATCTGGTTTGTTTACAATATGTGTGGATTTTTACTGGGAAGTAAGTTTGGTGGGTGTTATTCTTATATGTAATTGAAACGCAAAACCCATACTAAAGATAATGAGGAATAATGGTTAAACTGATAAAAGAAGTACCTCGGTGTAAACATCATAAGAAGAAGAAGTTAAAACCTAATGAGTTTTGGTCGCCTAATCCCTTTGAAATGTATAAAAAAACAGATGATTCGGATAAAAAGAAAGAAAAGGTTAAAACTACCCCTACAAATTCTTGGTGGGAAAATTAGTATAACTCACTAATAACGCTGATTATATTTAATTATAAACTTGTACTTTCATCCCACTTTAATCACCCTAATACCCAGACACGAGATCTAACCTACATGGACTCACACTGACTATTTTTGAAATTATGAAAGAACTAAAAGTTAAACCAATCCCTACCAGAAATTGGAAAGATAAGAATGTTGACCTGGCAGCTGAGGGGGATAATGACATGGTAAAATTACAGGAAAGTGTAGATAAGAGGATCTATTATATGTGGTTCAATTACCTCAAGCTGTGTCTTAATTTGGAGGAAATAAATTACTCTGTTGAGAATAAGGGTGCAAAGGGAGAAGTTCTTAGTGAGACAGCAGTGAAGGTCAATAGAAAGATATACAAAGATTGGGATTTAAACGTCCTCTACACTATGAATTTTAAAAAATGGTATAAAGACCCTAAACATAAAAACCTATTTACTGAAGGAGGTTTTAAACCACAGGGAGGCGCAAGACATCATTCATTAGTGAAACGGTATAATGTCTTTATTGAATACTACAATGGAATGAATAGGGAGTTTAATGAAAAGGGTGATATTTCTCAGGAAATGCAAGTCTGCGAAGACATCATTGAGAAGTATCAAAAGAAAAGATTTGACCAACTTAAAATAAATGTAGTGTCTGGAAAAATTGAGTTACATGACTTAGTCAAAAAGGATGTGAAAATATGTGGAAAGGAAATACTATCTTGTTGTCAGGGAGAGTTTCCTAAAATAAAATGAATTTAAATTTGGAATTGAATAATTTAAATAAAACAAACCAACCAAGTTCCAATAATAAATCAAAAGGTAAGGTTTGTCCTTATTGTGGTCAGTCATCTCAGACAGTATTTGTTCATGGTCACGAACAATGTGTGGTTTGTAAAACGAATGTAGAACCTTGTTGTCAGGGTCAGGTTTTAAAAGGAGAGAAGATATAGAGTCTCTTCATTACTTCTTTTCTTTCTCCAACTGTCATAAGTGTCCATTGCATTATTTCTTTTATAGTTCTACCGCACCCTTCACAGATATTTGATATTTCATTCAACTTGCAATTGTTAATGCAAGGACTTTCAAAGTTTTTTTGGCTCATTATTCTTATTAGTTTATCTACTTTATTTTTGCTTCACTTTCTTCTTGTTCACTCATTTATTTTTCTTTTAATTTTTCCATTGCAGTCTGGTAGTAAACATAAACTTCTTGGGGTACTGCTATTTCATTTCCATTTTCATTAGTGCCTATCTCCTTCAATTGTCTGTTGGTTTCTATTGTATTACTTTCATAACCTTTCACTAAGTAACTATCATCCCAATCCCAGTATCTCACACACTCATCACAACACTCTTCCAAAGTCTCACCCTCGTAATCTTCCCTCTGTATCATGCTGAAAACAGCAACATCATCAAAAATTGCCCCTGTATCCCAATAAAATATAAGATGTACTATTAAGCTGCTGTATATATTTTCAGTTTATGCCAAAGGATTGTGGTGATGATTCCACTTATGGTCTAACTCTCTTCCTGTAAAGAATAACTGCACTTAGGATGAAAACAAGTATTTTAGCTATCATCTTTATTAAATTACAAATCTCTTAATCTCTAAAATTATGCCTAAACTTCACGTTCTGTGATTTTAGTATTGAGATTGGATGTTTATGAGATTGAATTTTTAATATTGTTTGAAATTTAACTAATCTATTATAATACGTTTAAGAATTTAATTTAAAACTCAAAATAGTCTAAAAGGATTAATTAAGGCAACTTATGAATATTGCAAATGTGGTATGGCAGTAAATGCAACATGTACAAAATGCGACGCACCCCTAGAAAATGATATGCTTACTATCGATGATGGAACACAAGTACAAATTTCTAAGTGTCCAAATGAACATGGCAAAAAAAAATCACCACTTTGTGGTGGTCAAGATATGACTTGTACGATATAAATATAGATGGAAGGTAAAGTATAATTTTTCATTCAATAGCATCTCTCAGATTGTTGATAATGATTTCACCAGCATCAACAACATATTCTAGTTTATGGCGATTGCCCGAATAATCGGCTAATAAATTGAGAGGGTATCTGCAACAGAATTAAGGAGCCACTGCATCCCTCTCAAAAAAGTGATGTGAATACCAGAGCGTTCCCATATATCCCCCCAACAAGTCCTTTTGAGTTTATATTTTTAATCTTTCTTAGTATAATATATTTTTTGCATAAAACTCTCTCTATGAAAAATAACTATGAAAATGTACGCATCGGTTGAAATCACAAAAGGTTGGGATATTTGGAATAAAATGGCAGAAGAAATGAACCCTGAGATGGAATCAGCAGGAATGAAATTCATTTTTAAGGGTTGTGAAACGGACGAAAAAAAGATTCATTTAATTATTGAAGTTGAATCAATGGAAAAAGCGAAAGAATTTTCCATCAGACCAGATATTGTCTCAAGAAGGGTTGAAGCAGGAGCGATTGTTGAATCAACTATTATGATACCTCTGAAAGATTGATTATCTATTAGAGCAAGTTGAAATTATATTTTTAGTGTAAGGGCTTTTTTAATTATTCCATGAAACAAGCTTACAATTCCTTTTAGCTAAACTCCCTTCCTAATTCTTATTTTCCTAATAGCTCTTGATGTCCTTTTATAGTTTTGTTTTAAGCTATAAATTTCATCATAAATTCATCTAAGAATTTAGCATCAGAAGATTCAATAAATTCATCTGAAAAACTCTTATCCTTATCTCCGAGTATTCCAGTTGATACAATCAATTTGATAAACTCACGAATACCTTCGTTCTTCATCTGAAAAACATCCTCAACTGTCAAATCCAAATCATGACCAATTTTTTCTAAGGTCGTTTTGTGCTTCCCACCCAATCCAAAATACATCCTAAGAACACTCTCTTGTCCCTTAGAGAGTCCTTCGAATAATGCCAGAATAGATTCTTCTTTTTGTGAAATATCAATTGTAAATCCTGTTATGAAAATAAGAACTCTGTTAAATAATATATTCCTTCAAGAACTAATATAATGATTAGAAAGAGTTTCCATTTTATATTAATTATCAAACTCTATGGAAACCTCACCATCCATAGCATTCGTAGAAATAAAACTTGGTTGAGACATAGGAATTTTGTGTCTCCATTTATAACATATCTTAGTGACAAACGGAACTCGTCATTACCCTCAAAGTTACTTCGTAAATCTTTAGAGATAATACTTCGAAAATATGATTTATTTTATTGCTTGGAATTGTAATTTGACATAACACGAATCTGGAACGTGGAACCAAAGTGGAACTAAACAAGTAGAGGGGTTCGATGTGGGACGATTTTGGAAAACTGTAAATTATGAATGAGAAATGATTACGACTACTTTTGGAACATAAGTTCAACTAGTTGGTCAAGGTGAGAGGAAACCTGGTCCCTCCTGTAATTTGAATCTAAAAGAAGTTTATCTTATATAAAATAAGCTAGTTAACTACTTTCACAAAATAGTATATTGAACCTTCCTACTTGAGATGGAGACTAAAAAGAGTCTAGTTTTGATGCCGATTTATACTCTCTCCAAAATTTATTCAAGATAGTTTGTTCTGCCTAGATCTTTATAAACAATAAACCACATTATCCAATTCCACTTTCCACTTCTTTCTACAAGTGAAATTTCTATTACAGACAGGATAAAATTTGGAGGGAAGATTAGATTTCTTCAATCTAAATTACATTGGAGATAGTGTTTATTATGCATCCTTCCCAAACTTTATCAATCACACAATTTAAACACATTCCAGAAACCACTTAACAACCAACAATTTTGGTATATATTTCATCCACTAACCTCCCATTTTCTTGTAAAACATCCCCGATTTGTGGTATAAATTAGGTTCTCCTAACACCAAACTATAAGAAACTTTGTGAAACACCGACTCATCATCTATCTCTTTCTCTATACTTCACCACTGAAAATTCTACTATTCGTGTTCTTTTTATTAGGCATACTATCGTTCACTGGGTGTACTTCAGTTATAGAGGAAACTGGTGTAGAGAAACCTGGTGTTCTTTATTTGTATGAAAGTTCTTCTGGTTTTGTATTGAAGAGTTTTGGTGATGCTAAAGTTCAACCAAAGTATAAAGGAGGAATCACAAAAGGGAAACCTAATGGATTTGGTGTTTTGACTTATCCATATGGTGAAAAGATTGTGATTGGAGAATGGAAGAATGGAAAAGAGTCGAACACAAAACATACTAAAAAGGATGGAACACTTATAGGGAAGTTTGTGAATGGTGAGTGGATTGGAAGTTGGGGGGTGTTGTTCGGTCGTCACGAAAACAGTAAATTGGTTTACTATAAAGATGGTGATGATAGAGATGTAAAATATATTGGTGGTATTAAAGATGGAAGACCAAATGGTCAAGGAACAGAAACTTACCGTGATGGAGGAACGTATGTTGGAGAATACAAGGAGGGGAAACCTTGGAATGGAAAAGGTTACGACAAATACGAAAACATCATAGGAACGTTTGTGAATGGTGATTGGGAACAGTTAGTAGTTGAAGAAAAGGAAAAAGGAGTATTGTATAGTCTTTCCGTGAATGGGGAATGGGGATGGTATAAAAGTGGTGATGAGAAAAAGAATGGTAAATATGTTGGAGAAATTGAAAATGGTCTTCCGGATGGGCAAGGAACAGAAACTTGGTATGATGAATGGACGTATATTGGGGAATACAAGGATGGGAAACAGAATGGGCAAGGAACATTCACTACCCATGATGGAAGAAAGTATGAAGGGGAATGGAAGAATGGGGAAAAATATGGGCATGGAACTGAAACTTTCCCTGATGGAAGAAAGTATGAAGGGGAATACAAGGATGGGAAACAAAATGGGCAAGGGTCATACTATTACCCTAGCGGAGAAAAGTATGCTGGGGAATGGAAGAATGGGGGAAAAAATGGGCATGGAACTGAAACTTTCCCTGATGGAAGAAAGTATGTTGGGGAATGGAAGAATGGGAAACAAAATGGGCAAGGGTCATACTATTACCCTAGCGGAGAAAAGTATGCTGGGGAATGGAAGAATGGGAAAAAAAATGGACAAGGAACAGAGACTTTCCCTGATGGAGGCAAGTATGTTGGGAAATACAAGGATGGGAAACAAAATGGGCAAGGAACTGAAACTTTCCCTGATGGAGGCAAGTATGTTGGGGAATGGAAGAATGGGAAACAAAATGGGCATGGAACTGAAATTTCCCATGATGGAAGAAAGTATGAAGGGGAATGGAAGAATGGGAAACAAAATGGGCATGGAACTGAAACTTTCCCTGATGGAAGAAAGTATGTTGGGGAATACAAGGATGGGAAACAAAATGGGCAAGGAACTGAAACTTTCCCTGATGGAGGCAAGTATGTTGGGGAATGGAAGAATGGGAAACAAAATGGGCACGGAACAGAAATTTCCCATGATGGAAGAAAGTATGTAGGAAAATACAAGGATGGGAAACAAAATGGGCATGGAACTGAAACTTTCCCTGATGGAAGAAAGTATGTAGGAAAATACAAAGATGGGAAAAGGAATGGGCAAGGGTCATACTATTACCCTAGCGGAGAAAAGTATGCTGGGGAATGGAAGAATGGGAACACTTGGAATATTACTGGATACGACAAAAACGGAAATATTATTGGAAAAATCGTGAATGGAGAACAACAATAACCCCTCTAAATCAAACAACCATTAAAAATACTACCAAGTCAAAAACTCAAAATAACTACCCTATCCTCAAAATACCTCAAATCAAAATTCCATCATTCTTGTAAAACAAAGCGATTGATGTTATATATTTTATTCTCAGACACTACCATTATGAAACATGATGAAAATTATCCTAAAAATTAATCTCTTTCTCTTTGCTTCCTCAAGTAAAAAATTAATATTTTTATTCATTTTATTACTTTTACTACCCTTCGCTGGGTGTAAGTCAGTTGTCAAGGAGACTGTTGTTGAGGAACCTGTTAGAATCGTTTCCCCTAATGGATTTGGTGTTTTGACTTATCCATATGGTGAAAAGAGTGTAGTAGGTGAATGGAAGGATGGAAAAGAGTGGAACACCAAACATACTAAAAAGGATGGAACACTTTTAGGGAAGTTTGAGAATGGTGAGTGGATTGGAAGTTGGGGTGTAATGTATCATGGAACAAGAAATGGGAAAGGTGGTTACTATGAGGAAAAATGGGAAGGGATAGAAAGTGAAGATGATAAAGATTATTCCAAATATGAAGGAGAAATCAAAAATGGATTACCAAATGGTCAAGGAACAGACACTTTAACTAATGGAGATAAGTATGACGGAGAATGGAAGAATGGAAAAAAGAATGGGCAAGGAATTACCACTTACCCAGATGGAGGAAACTATATTGGAGAATATAAAAATGAGAAAAGGAATGGGCAAGGAACACACACTTTGTCTGATGGAAGAAAGTATGTCGGGGATTACAAGGATGGGGTAAGCCATGGTCATGGAACATTCACTTTTCCTGATGGAGGAAAGTATGACGGAGAATGGAAGAATGGGAAACAAAATGGGCAAGGCTCATTCACTTATCCTGATGGAAGAAAGTATGACGGAGAATGGAAGAATGGGAAACAAAATGGGCAAGGCTCATTCACTTATCCTGATGGAAGAAAGTATGACGGAGAATGGAAGAATGGGAAACAAAATGGGCAAGGCTCATTCACTTATCCTGATGGAAGAAAGTATGAAGGGGATTACAAGGATGGGGTAAAACATGGTCGAGGGTCATACACTTTCACTAATGGAGATAAATATGACGGAGAATGGAAGAATGGGAACACTTGGAATATTACTGGATACGACAAAAACGGAAATATTATTGGAAAAATCGTGAATGGAGAACAACAATAACCCCTCTAATAAAACAACCACCAAATAAAACTATGAAACAGCGGTTCATCATCCTCTCCCTCCTTCTTCTTTCTTCTCCTATGATTGGAATGGAACCTGTTGTTATCTATCAATATAAAATTTCATCTGGTTTTGTATGGAAAACTTTTGGAAATGACAAAATCCAACCAAAATACAAGGGAGAAATAAAGAATGGTAAAATGGATGGATTAGGAATTTTGACTTATCCATTTGAAGAGAAAAGTATAATCGGAGAGTGGAAAGAGGGGAAGGAATGGAACACAAAACATACCGACCAAGATGGAACACTTATAGGGAAGTTTGAGAATGGAGTGTGGATTGGAAGTTGGGGTTTTTTGTATAGTGGAATGAGGAATGGAAAGATTGGATTTTATACAGAGAAATGGGAAGGGGTTGAAAGTGAGGGTAATTATGATGTTTCCAAATATGAAGGAGGAATAAAGAATGGAGCTCCAAATGGACAAGGAACATACACTTGGTCAGGAGGAGTAACCTATGTAGGGAAATGGAAGAATGGGAAAATGAATGGTAAGGGAACATTGACTTCGCCTGATGGAAGTAAGGTTGGTGAATGGAAGGATGGGGAACCTATTGGTCAAGGAACATTCACTTGGTCTAATGGAAGTAAGTATGTGGGAGAATGGAAGAATAGGAAAATGAATGGACAAGGAACATTCACTTTTCCTGATGGAGAAAAGTATGTAGGGGAATACAAGAATGGGAAACCTTGGAATGGAATAGGATACTACAAAAACGGAAAAATAAAATACAAGTATGTAAATGGAACATGATAAAACACTAAAAGGAAACTCTTATGGGCCTTCTCCCACTTTACTCCCATATTAGAGGGGAAAAAGAAGCATATAAAGATGAATTAGAATCTATATTTTAATCCAAGACCAAGTGCGTTAGATGCACCTCTTATATTTTTGTTAAAAAATTGAAACATACTTGAACGATGATGGATCCTTGCAACTAAAAACAAAGAGGGATAATTAGGTAAGAAAAAATCTATTTCAACCATGTTGTATAATAAAAGTTTACTTGAATCACCATGTAAATCTATTTCATAAACCGGGGCTTCGCTGGCGTATGATAATCCCACACCTGCTGCAAAACTTTTTAATATCTTTCTTTGAGATTTTAATATATTCCACCTAATGATAATTGGTATATTTAATCCCCAATTTTTCTGCCTTGGTCCTACATTTTTAGAAATCTGTCCTTCAACTTCCCAGTCAAATTTTTTATAGAATGTATTTATTTTGCGAGTAAGTGCTAAAACATAAATTTTATTATTAGTTATTTCGCTCTCAAACTGCAACAATTCCTCTAAACTACCGTTTGTAAATTTTGCTGAATAAAAAATTGTTGTCCATTCTGATTTTTCTACCTGTTTTTTACTAATGTTTATTTTCTCCTCTGCACCTATGGAAGGACTAAACATAGTAATAATAATAGAGACAATCCATGTAACTATCAGTATCTGCATATTTTAAATTTAAATATGTTTACTATTATTTTTAATAATTATCATTATATTTCTTTATAGAAAGACACATCAACTATTATCAACTATTATCAACTCTATGAATCCAAGATTGAGTAATGTGTCGTGTAGGGGAACTATTCTCCGAGCTGATGAAGTTTTTAGGTGTTTGTCTTCTCTTTCTGGTTCTTCCACTATTTAAAAACACCACCTTTTCTATCTGTGACTACTGAAGTTTATCCCAAGTCAAGGACAGTTTTTATTATGAGTTAAGGTGTATTTTAGTGCTTTTTCACTTCCACCTTCAATATTTCTTTAATATCTTCCAAAGAAAGATTTTTCATGCCTTTTCTAATGTCGTTAGATAATTGTTCAGTCAAGGTGATTAAAGAAGTTGAAACTAATCATGTTTCTCCATTTCTAACATTTTTAAGTGGAACTTGGACTTGTTTCCTAGCACCGAAAATATGAAAAAGGTCTTTTGGTACACGACTACGAAAGTGATAGTATTTCTATGAAGCAGATTTTCCTAATGCTAAATGGGGTTGTTTCATGTGAACCTTTAAGAAAAAGTGTGACTAAATGAACACTCTTAGTCAAAAAAGGTCAATACAATGTATTTTTAATTTTGGAAGGTTGGCTAAAAAACTAGTGCTTTCATCAGATTACCATGGTTGGAGTCCAAGTAAATGGTCGACGTGAGAGGACTTCCTTTCAACCCCCCAAACCGAAACTATTATTTAAAATTACTTTCATTAATATCAGTAATTTATAGAACTCTCAATTTCGTTTTATTGAACCCCTCTACTTGAAGGTGGAACTAAAACCGGAACTAACTTCGATAATTCATTCTCTCCTACAAATTACCACAGGTAAAATCTCACACACATTGTATTTCAAACCGATTGATGTTATATATTGGGTTCTCCTAAACCACTTATAAGAAACCAAGTGAAACAACTACTCATAATCCTCTCAATCATTCTTCTTTCTTCTCCTGAGATTAGTAAACAAACTGGCGTTTTATCTCTATCTAAAAAGGAGTCAAATGTCCAATAGTCGAGTGATTCTATTTTTAAGGAATGTAAATGGGAAATCTAAATTGATCAATATTGGTTATGAAAAAATATGGATCCACTTGTTCTGGAAAATTTTTACTAATGGAAAGTATGTTGGTGAATTCAAGGATGGTAAAAGAAATGGTAACGGAATATTCAATTCACCTGATGGAAGTAAGTATGTTGGGGAATTCCAGGATGGGAAAAAACATGGTCAAGGAATAATCACTTCACCTGAAGGGAACAATTATGAAGGTGTATTTAAAGATGGAAAATTTCATGGTCAAGGAATCTTAATTTCATCAAATGGGGACCAGTATGAAGGGGAATTCAAGGACGGCATCAATCAGGGTCAAGGAACTTTAACTTCACCTGAAGGGAATCAGTATGTAGGTGAATGGAATAATGGGGAAAGAAATGGGCATGGAACATTCACTTATGCTAATTGAAGTGGACCCCAAGTCAAGGACAGTTTTTCTTATGAGTTAAGGTGTACTTTAGTTTGTCATTTAGTTCTTTTATCATGCTGCCTTCCTGGCAACTTCACTACCCCAATAAATCTCTGCA
>Ga0233426_10000301_pt1 | contig 55138 bp, 50 predicted proteins | sample SI_118_April2016_6_FD_179875 | JGI IMG/M metagenome (GOLD analysis project Ga0233426, IMG submission 179875) | Seawater microbial communities from Saanich Inlet, British Columbia, Canada - SI_118_April2016_10_MG | ecosystem: Environmental > Aquatic > Marine > Inlet | place: Canada: British... | reverse complement strand
GTACTGATAAAGCAGAGGTTGGTGTTTATGATTATACAGGAAGATTAGTGTCATCCAAAACTATTTCATCAAATGATTCAACTTTAGATGTTCAAAAAATTTCTAAAGGAATTTATATCATTAGAGTTGCTACCAACAATAAAATTGGTGTTCAAAGATTTATAAAAAAATAATATTTTTTAAATTATTTAAAAACCGGTTGTGAAAACAATCGGTTTTTTTTATGCCTTTTTTAAGTTAAGTTTGTAGTCTCATACTCTTTATAAGCCAAAACATGAATTTTATACTTTTTGATAGTAGTGTTAGAAACTCACTTCTACCCTTTACTTTTACAAGACCTGTAGCAGATATTCGTATTGGAGTTTTAACCATTCGTGAAAAATGGGAAAAATTTTTAGGTTTTACGACAACATCTATTACAGAAGAATATTTAGAAGCTAAATACCCAATGGTAGAGCTAGAAGAAAATGTATTAATTAATGCTTCTTTTTTACCAACAAAAAGTTTGGTAGAACAGGTAAGAAACTTATCAGAAAACCAAGCAATTTTTAAAGGTGAAGAAGTGATTGCCTTTTTTACTTCAGATACTCAAGAGGATGTAGACTTTACTTTGTACAAACAAATAGAGTGTTCAGGAGATGTTTTACAACTTAAAAACACCTGGGATATTTTTTCATTAAATGACAAGGCAATTAAAGCTGATTATGATCTAATCACCCAAGGAAGAACTTCTGCACCAATTCCTGAAGGAGTTCATGCAATAAACAAAGAAAATATTTTTATAGAAGAAGGAGCTACAATTTCATTTTCTTCTCTCAATGCTTCAACAGGCCCAATATATATTGGGAAGGATTCAGAAATTATGGAAGGATGTTTGGTAAGAGGGCCTTTTGCGTTGTGTGAATATTCTATTTTGAAAATGGGAGCTAAAATTTATGGTGCAACTACCGTTGGTCCATACTGTAAAGTAGGAGGTGAAGTAAACAACTCTGTTTTATTTGGCTTTTCTAGCAAAGGACATGAAGGGTTTCTTGGAAATTCAGTTCTAGGTGAGTGGTGTAATGTTGGGGCAGATACCAATACCTCTAATTTAAAAAATAATTATGCAGAAGTAAAACTCTGGGACTACCATAAAGAAAGATTTACCAATACCGGACTGCAGTTTTGTGGTTTAATGATGGGAGATCATTCTAAATGTGGAATAAATACCATGTTTAATACAGGAACAGTTATTGGAGTTAGTGCCAATATATTTGGCAGTGGTTTTCCAAGAAATTTTATTCCTTCTTTTAGTTGGGGAGGTGCTGCTGGTTTTACAACCTATCAATTAAATAAAGTAATTGAAGTTGCCAAAGTTGTTATGAAACGTAGAGAGTTAGAGTGGTCTGAAATAGATGAAAAGATATTACAACATGTCTTTGATGAAACAGCTAAAAACAGAGCGAAGTAATTTTTAATATTGAACTCCTTAATTATACTCTTTAAAATCTTAATATTCTCTAATACGATAAAACTCAACCATTTTATAGTTTTTTAACTATGTGTTAATATATGTTACAACAAAAACATTACTGGCATAACAATTGATTTTAATTAATGAAACAATGATGTATTGTATGTGTATACACTTGTTTTTTAGTTATTTAAAAATAAATATCAAAATTTTATTGGGTTCTTTATAAAGAATTCAATGTCACAATGACAGATAAAAGACCTATGAGTAAATCAAAAATACTAACATTAGACAGTTTGTCTCTTTCCAATATATTAAATGAAGATTCAGAATTAATTCCATTAATGACTCCAGAAGATGAGGAGATTATTAATAAAGAAGATATTCCTGAAATCTTGTCTATTTTACCACTAAGAAATACCGTATTATTTCCAGGTGTTGTAATTCCTATTACAGCGGGTAGAGATAAGTCTATTCAATTAATAAACGACGCTAATAAAGGAGATAAAGTTATTGGAGTTGTTGCCCAAAGAGATGAAGATGTAGAAGACCCAACCTCTGAAGATATCTATAAAACAGGGGTAGTAGCACAAATTTTACGGGTTTTGAAGATGCCTGATGGAAATACAACTGTAATTATTCAAGGAAAAAAGCGTTTTCAAATAAACGAACTTATTCAAGAGCAACCGTATTTAAAAGCGAAGGTACAAGAGGCTATTGAAGATAAAGAGGTAGATGACCCAAAAGAATTTAGTGCAATTATAGATTCTGTAAAAGAGCAAGCTTTAGAGGTTATAAAAGAAAACCCAATGTTACCAACTGAAGCTTCTTTTGCTATTAAGAATATTCAAAGCGATTCTTTTTTGGTGAATTTTATCTCCTCTAATATGGAGTTAAGTGTGATGCAAAAGCAAGTTGTTTTAGAAAAAGACAATCTAAAAGAGCGCGCTTTATTAACCCTTAAAAATCTTAATAAAGAGCTACAGAAATTACAATTACGAAATGATATACAATCTAAAACTCGTTCAGATTTAGACCAACAACAACGTGAATATTATTTAAATCAGCAATTAAAAACCATTCAAGAAGAATTGGGTGGGGTAAATAATGATGCCGAGTTAGATGAAATGCGCATACAAGCTAGGTCTAAGAAATGGACCAAAGAAGTAGGTGAAACTTTTGATAAAGAATTGGCCAGACTCAGAAGAATGAATCCACAGATGGCAGAATATGGGGTGCAACGAAATTATTTGGAGTTGATGTTAGAATTGCCTTGGGGAATATTTTCTAATGATAAATTTAATTTGAAGCAAGCAGTTAAAATTTTAGATAGAGATCACTTCGGGTTAGAAAAAGTTAAAGACCGTATTATAGAACATTTAGCAGTCTTAAAGTTAAGAGGTGATATGAAATCTCCAATTATTTGTTTATACGGACCTCCAGGTGTTGGAAAAACATCTTTAGGAAAGTCTGTTGCAGAATCTTTGGGGCGTAAGTATATTAGAATGTCTTTAGGTGGTTTACGAGACGAAGCTGAAATTAGAGGGCATAGAAAAACATATATTGGTGCCATGCCAGGTCGTTTAATTCAGAACTTAAAAAAAGCAGGGACTTCAAACCCAGTTTTTGTATTGGATGAAATAGATAAATTAGGGCAAAGTCATCAAGGAGATCCATCTTCTGCTATGTTAGAAGTCTTAGATCCAGAGCAAAACACTGCATTTTATGATAATTATCTAGAAGTAGGGTATGATTTATCAAAAGTCTTATTTATAGCTACGGCTAATAATTTAGGTGAAATTCCATGGGCGCTTAGAGATAGAATGGAAATTATTAATGTTACTGGCTATACCATTGAAGAAAAAATTGAAATCGCTAAAAGACATTTATTACCCAAACAAGTTAAGGAACACGGCTTAACAGCAAAAGAAATTAAAGTAGGAAAATCTCAACTCGAAAAAATTGTTGAAGGTTATACTCGAGAATCTGGAGTGCGTGGTTTAGAAAAGCAAATAGCCAAAGTGGTTCGTTTTGCGGCCAAATCTATTGCATTAGAAGAAGAGTATAATATTGCTATTACCAATGATGATATAGAAACTATTCTAGGAGCTCCCAGATTAGAACGAGATAAATATGAGAATAATGAAGTAGCAGGTGTTGTTACGGGCTTGGCTTGGACTAGTGTTGGAGGAGATATCTTATTTATAGAATCTATCTTATCTAAAGGAAAAGGGATACTAACTATTACTGGAAATTTAGGAAAAGTGATGAAAGAGTCTGCAACAATTGCTATGGAATATATTAAAGCAAATGCAGATAATTTTGGTATTGATCCAGAAATAATAGCAACGCATAATGTTCATATTCATGTACCAGAAGGAGCTACACCAAAAGATGGCCCAAGTGCAGGAGTTACTATGCTGACTTCCTTGGTTTCTGTGCTTACTCAACGAAAGGTGAAGAGTAAATTAGCCATGACAGGTGAAATTACACTGCGCGGTAAAGTATTGCCTGTTGGTGGAATTAAAGAAAAAATCCTTGCTGCTAAGAGAGCCAATATCAAAGAAATTATGCTGTGTAAAGACAATGAAAAAGACATTGTAGATATTAAAAAAAGTTATTTAAAAGGATTAAAATTTCATTATGTAACAGACATGCATGAAGTAATTGACGTTGCTTTAACAAAACAAAAGGTAAAGAACGCTAAGAAATTAGCATAACAAAAAAAAGCCACTCATTGAGTGGCTTTTTTTTAGAAGTGTATTTAAACTTTTATTGTTCTAACAACTGTTTGTAAAGCTCCATTGTATCCTCCACAGTATCGTGTATATGATATACTTTTTCAATACGTTTTTGAGCATTAATTCCCATTTGAAGTCTTAATTTGTCATTATTTACAAGGCTAGAAATTGCTTTTCCAACAGCTTCTGGATTTTTAGTAGGAGTAATAATACCACAGCTTTCATCTATTAGTTCTGTACAACCACCTGCATCTGTCATTATAATTGGTTTTCCTACAGACATGGCTTCACTAATAGCTCTACCAAAACCTTCACTTAACGATGTTTGAACATAAAGATTGCTTCCTTTAATTAATGAAACAGCATCAGGTCTTAAACCAAGTAAATGAATGTTATTTTTTATAGGGCTTTCTTTTTTGTACTTTTCTAAACCCTTCTCGATAGTGTCTTTTCCAAAAATAATATAATGAACTTCTTTTTCTGAAGCTAAATATTGAGATGATTTTATAAAGTCTGAAATTCTTTTATTTTTTGTGTTTGTACCAGCAAAAGCTACCACAATACTGTTTTTAGGAATACCAATAGAAGTGTAATCAAAAGGGATAATATTTTTAAACCAATTTGGGTTGTAGCCTTTGTAAATTTTTATAACTTTATCTTTATTTTTTTTAAAAAGCTGTTTTTTTACATGCTGATAAACATAAGAACTATTACAAATAATTTTTTCAACTCTTGGGTTTAAATAGGTTAAATAAGAGCTTAAGTCATGCCAATATAGGCTTGCAGATCCAAAATAGGTGATTAATCTTACTTGTTCTTTCTTTACTGCTACCACACAATTTCTTAGAGATTTCCCGTCTAAAACATGTAAAATATCAATTTTACATTCTCTAATAGTATTTTTAACCTCTTTAATATAACTATTATCTATTCTAGATTTTGGGTATACAAGAGCATTGTCAATTCCTTTATTGTCAAAAAATTGTTTGATTTGATCACTGTAAAAACCAATTACTTTGATATTGACACCTTTGTTTTTTAGTAAACAAATCATTTCAATCTGAGCTTGATAAACACTAAACGGACCTTTACAATTAATTGTTATTAATACATTCATTTAGTGGTTTTTTCTCATTTAAAACATTAAAAGCTTATCTAGCTATTGGCTATTTAAATATTTTTTTAGATAATTCCCAATATACATCCATTTCAGATAATGACATCTCTGTTAATTCTTTCCCTTCTTTTTTTGCAGCTTTTTCCAAATATTGAAAACGGTTCATAAACTTCTTATTTGTTTTCTCTAAGGCATTCTCTGGGTTTACATTTATAAACCGCGCATAATTTATCATTGAGAATAATACATCACCAAATTCAGATTCTATGGTGTCTTTTTTCCCTTTTTTAATTTCTTCATTAAGTTCAGACAATTCTTCTTGAACTTTATCCCAAACTTGGTGCGGTTCTTCCCAATCAAAACCAACACCAGAAACTTTGTCTTGAATTCTTGATGCTTTTACAAGAGCAGGAAGACTTTTAGGCACACCTTCTAATACAGAATTTTTACCTTCTTTAAGTTTTAGTTTTTCCCAGTTTTGTTTTACATCTTCTTCGTTTTCAACCACAGTATCTCCATAAATATGAGGATGACGTGCAATTAATTTTTCAGAAATTGCATTGGCAACATCTCCAATATCAAAGGCTTTTTTTTCGGAACCAATTTTAGCGTAAAAAACAAGATGTAATAAGACATCACCAAGCTCATTTTTTATTTCATGAAGATCATTCTCTAAAATAGCATCAGCAAGCTCATAGGTCTCTTCAATTGTTAGATGTCTGAGAGACTCTAAGGTTTGTTTTTTATCCCAAGGACACTTCTCCCGAAGTTCATCCATAATATCTAACAAACGATTGAAAGCTTCTAATTGCTGTTTTCTAGAATTCATTTACACTTCTTCTGTATTTTCTTTTGAAGCTTCTATAGTAGAGAAATCTACTCCAGAAGTTACTAGTAAGTTATACCACTGTATCACTTTTTTAATATTTGATGTATACACGCGTTCTTCATCATAGCCAGGTAGTATTTCAGAAAAGTATGCCGTTAATTTTTGACTACTTTCTTTATGGCTAATAGCTTCTTTACCTGCTGTTTTTTCATACATAGATTTAAAAACAGTCAATAAGGGAACTTCTTCTTCATAAGTGTATATGGCAATGTTTTCTAACAAACTAACATTGTTAGTAGAGGGTATTGGAAATCTTTTTTTGTCCATTAAAGATTCTACAATAAATCCAGATTTTGTTTGAGATATTGCATGAAATAATCCTGGTTTTCCTGCAACTGAAATAATTTTACTAAACTCCATATTTAAATTTTTATATTTGGAAAGCGCATTCTATAACTAGAGGTAATCTTTCCTAATGATATTTTTTCTAATTTCTTTTTTAAGATTCTTTTCTTTAATGAAGAGAGTTTATCAGTAAATAAAATTCCTTCTAAATGATCATATTCATGCTGAAAAACACGAGCAGCAATTCCGGTTAAGGTTTTTGAATGTTTTTTAAAATTTTCATCTACATACTCAAAGCTTACTGTTTCTTGTCTCAAAACATCTTCTCTAATGTCTGGAATACTAAGGCAACCTTCAGCAAAAGCCCATTCATCTCCTTCTTCATTAACAATAGTTGGGTTAATAAACACTTGATTAAAATCTTTTAATTGATCTCTTTCTAGTTCACTAATGTCTTCATCTTCTGCAAAAGGAGTGGCGTCAATAATAAAAACACGAACAGATTTACCTATTTGAGGCGCCGCTATACCAACACCACTGGCATTGTACATCGTCTGTTTCATATTTGAAATCAATTCTTTTAGATTTGGGTAATCTGGTCCAACTTCTTGGGCAACTTTTCTTAAAACAGGATCTCCGTAAGCTACAATAGGTAAAATCATAAAGGCTTAAATTCTAATAATTTTTGCAAAAGTACGAAGTTAGTAGTAGAAAGAGAAAAGTTAAAAGTGGAAAGTTTTAAATTCAGATTTGATTAGTGTTTGCTGTATAGATAAGATTGAAGAATAATGGTTGCACTAATCTCATCTACTAATCCTTTATTTCTTCGTTGTTTCTTTTTTAAACCACTATCTATCATGGTTTGAAATGCCATTTTAGATGTAAATCGTTCATCAATTCGTATAACAGGAATTGTGGGGATTGATTTTTTAAGGAGTTTTAAAAAAACAACAATATGTTTTTCACTTTCACTATCGGTGTTGTTCATTTGTGTTGGTTTTCCAATAATAAACAATTCAACAGGTTCTTTTGAGGTATACTCCTTTAGAAAAACAATTAAATCTTTTGTTGCAACAGTTGTTAAACCAGAGGCAATAATTTGAAGTTCATCTGTAACAGCAATTCCTGTTCTTTTTTCTCCAAAATCTATTGCTAAAATTCTTGCCATTATTCTTTGTTTACTGCAAAAATAAGGATTTTAAACAGGATAAAATTTTCTGTTTAAAAAATGTATCTTCGCGTTAAAAAGTGATTAGTATGCTATCTTTGTTGCTGGAGTTACCCCAATAAATGTAAACATATTTGAAACAATAAATGTATGAATTCTTTACAAGTAATTATAGAAAATGCCTGGGAAGACAGAGCGCTTTTAAAAGAACAAACAACAGTCAGTGCCATTAGAAAAGTCATAGATTTACTAGATACTGGAGTCTTGCGTGTTGCAGAACCCAAAGGTACTGATTGGCTAGTAAATGAATGGGTTAAAAAGGCCGTAGTACTGTATTTTCCAATTCAAAAAATGGAAACTTTAGAAGCAGGTATTTTTGAATATCACGATAAAATTCCATTAAAAAGAAACTTTGAGGCCAGAGGAATAAGAGTGGTGCCAAATGCAGTTGCTAGACACGGTTCTTATATAGCATCTGGAACTATTTTAATGCCAAGTTACGTAAATATAGGTGCTTATGTAGATGAAGGAACGATGGTAGATACTTGGGCTACGGTTGGAAGTTGTGCTCAAATAGGAAAAAATGTCCATTTATCTGGAGGAGTTGGAATTGGTGGTGTTTTAGAGCCCTTGCAAGCTTCTCCAGTAATTATTGAAGATGGAGCCTTTATTGGTTCTAGATCTATTGTAGTTGAAGGGGTAAAGGTATGTAAAGAAGCTGTTTTAGGAGCCAATGTTGTCTTAACAATGAGTACAAAAATTATTGATGTTACTGGAAATGAACCTATAGAAATGAAAGGTGAAGTCCCAGAAAGAAGTGTTGTTATTCCTGGAAGTTATACTAAAAAATTTCCAGCAGGAGACTACCAAGTGCCATGTGCACTTATTATTGGAAAAAGAAAAGAAAGCACCAACAAAAAAACCTCTCTAAATGAGGCGCTACGTGAATACAATGTAGCTGTATAAGAAAAAATGAAAATTACTGCCATCATACCAACCCTAAATGAAGAAATTCATATTGAAGCTTCTATAAAATCTGTTGATTTTGCAGATGAAATAATTGTGATTGATTCCTTCAGTACCGATGCAACTATAGAACTTGCCAAACAACATGATGTTAAAATTGTACAACGTGTTTTTGACGATTTTTCCTCACAAAAAAACTTTGCTATAGACCTCGCTAAAAACGATTGGATTTATATTTTAGACGCAGATGAAAGGGTGACTCCAAGTCTAAAAAAAGAAATTTTAAGTATTGATTTAGTTCAAACAACATTTGTTGGATTTTATGTAAAAAGAAATTTTTATTTGGGAGACAAACAAATTAAATATACCGGTTGCCAAAGAGATAAAGTGATTCGTTTATTTCGTAAAAGCAATTGCAGATATAATGGAGTTAAAGTTCATGAAACTATAAAAGCAGACGGTCCACTTGGTTTTTTTAAACACAGAGTTGATCATTTTTCATACAGAGATTTTGACCATTATATGTCAAAACAAAAATTGTATGCTCAAATTCAAGCAGAACAATTGCATGAAAGAGGTCAGAAAGTAACCTTATTTCATTTATTTGTAAAGCCATTAGTAACCTTTATAATTCATTTTATTTTAAGACTTGGTTTTTTAGATGGACATGCAGGGTTTTTAATATCAAAAATTAGAGCCTACAGAGTTCTAGATAGGTATATGAATCTTTGGTATTTAAATAATAAAAAAAATAATAGTAATACCAACGGTTAAAATTATAATACTAACTCTTGAAATTAGTTCTTAACTGATAATTTTTTTATAACATTATATCATCGTTTATGAAGACAGTTCTATTTTGTATGAACCCTTATTCTTTTGGAATTCTTCAACCTATTATGGAGGTTTTAAAAGAAAAAAATGATGAATATATTTGGTTTGTTAGAGCATCAATAATAGAAAAATTTCCTTTCAAAGATGAAAATGTCACTTCTAATATTAAAGAGATCATTAACTTTCAAAGTGATGCTATTTTTGTTCCAGGGAATGAAGTGCCATATTACCTAAGGGGTGTTAAAACTCAGGTATTTCATGGGTTGGCAGGAGAAAAAAAATCTCACTTTAGAATCCGTAGTTATTTTGATTTGTATTTAACTCAAGGACCTTATTTTACAAAATGGTTCTCTGAAGCTGCCCAAAAGCATAAAAACTTTAGTGTTGTAGAAACAGGTTGGCCAAAACTAGATATCTATGGAAAAGAACTTCATAAATATGATGAAGACAAACAAGACTTATTACTTAGTTCTAACACAGAAAAAATTATTCTTTTTGCACCTACATTTTCACCATCATTATCAAGTGCTCCTTATTTATTGGCACAGATAGAAGAACTGGCAGCTCATAAAGAATATTTTATTGTGATTAAATTTCATGATTTAATGGCGCAAAATTTAATTGATTTATATAAAAAACTTGCAGATAAATTTGAGAATGTACTCTTTGTGGAAGAACGAAATATTATCAAATATTTATTGATAGCGGATCTTATGATTAGTGATACTTCTTCTGTTGTCTATGAATTTTTACTATTAGACAAGCCAGTACTTACTTTTAAAAATAATGCTGCTGTTGCTTATTGGGATAATTCATTATCCTATAGTGGTTTGGTTCATAAAGTAGCTGTAAATTTAACAGAAGATCCTTTTAAAGAAAAACGCGCAAATATTTTAAAAGAATACCATCCATACACAGATGGTAAATCTGCAATACGCATGGTTAATGCAGTAGAAGCATATATCGAAAAAAACGGCGTACCAGAAAAAAGAGTAATTTCATGGTTTCGTAGATATAAAATAACTAAACTATTTGGAAAAAACTGATGTTTAATACAGCACTACTTGATGCATTAAAAGTCTTACAAAACAAGCAAATTCTTTTGTATCCAACAGACACCGTATGGGGTCTTGGTTGCGATGCTACTTGTGATGAAGCAGTTGCTAAAATTTTTGAGCTAAAAAATAGGGTAGAAAGTAAAAGCTTGGTAATTTTAGTAAGTTCTATAGAAATGTTGAATTCTTATATAGAGACAATTCCAAAAAAAGCAATTCATATAATTACAGCTTCTGAGAAACCAACCACAATTATTTATAATAACCCCACAAGATTGGCATCTAATACCATTGCATCAGATAACACTATAGCCATTAGAATTCCAACACATGACTATTGTTTGGATTTAATAAATTTATTTGGAAAACCAATTGTTTCAACTTCTGCGAATATAAGTGGAGAAGCTACTCCAAAATCATTTTCAGAAATAAGTCAACCAATTTTGGAGGGCGTAGATTATATAGTAAATTTGGAGCGAGATAAAATTACAGACAAATCTTCAACAATTTTAAAACTAATTGGAGAAGACATAGAAGTAATAAGAGATTAATTCATGCAAAACCAAAATTACAAAGAAGCCATATCAGAAGATATTTTTTCAATCATAGCAAAAGCATCCGAAATTTTAGAGGTGAAAAGTTATGTTATTGGTGGGTTTGTTCGTGATTTTATTTTACAAAGAGGCACTGCTAAAGACATAGATGTTGTGACTATTGGAAATGGTATTGCTCTGGCAAAAAAAGTAGCTTCTTTGTTGCCAAATAAACCCAAAGTTCAGGTCTTTAAAACTTACGGAACAGCAATGCTGCGCTACAAAGATATAGAGCTAGAGTTTGTTGGTGCTAGAAAAGAATCTTATGCAGAAGACAGTAGAAACCCAGAAGTTACAGAAGGAACCCTAGAAGACGATCAAAACAGAAGAGATTTTACAATCAATGCATTGGCAATAAGTTTAAATAATGACGATTACGGTACATTATTAGATCCCTTTAATGGAATTAAGGATTTAGCAAATAAAATCATTAAAACGCCTTTAAATCCAGATATCACGTATTCTGATGATCCATTACGAATGATGCGAGCCATTAGATTTGCAACTCAATTAAATTTTGAAATTGAAGAACATTCCTTAAAAGCAATTGCTAAAAATGCACCACGTTTAGCCATTATTACGAAAGAGCGAATTATTGTAGAATTAAATAAAATAATTGATGCTAAGAAACCTTCAATTGGGTTTTTATTATTAGAAAAAACCAATTTATTGGAAATGATTCTGCCAGAATTAATTGCTTTAAAAGGTGTTGAAGAGGTAGAAGGTCAAAAACACAAAGATAATTTCTATCACACCTTAGAAGTTCTTGATAATATTTCAAGAACTACCGAAGATACTTGGTTAAGATGGGCAGCTTTATTGCATGATATAGGCAAGGCACCTACAAAACGATTTCACAAGAAAATAGGTTGGACTTTTCATGCACATGAATTTGTGGGATCTAAAATGGTCTATAAATTATTCAAACGCTTAAAATTGCCCTTAAACACTAAGATGAAATTTGTGCAGAAGTTGGTGATGTTAAGTTCTAGGCCTATTGTTTTAGCAACCGATGTTACAGATGCTGCTGTAAGAAGGTTGGTTTTTGATGCTGGTGATGATATTGATGCTTTAATGACCTTATGTGAGGCAGATATTACTACAAAGAATCCTAAAAAATTTGAACGCTATCATAAGAATTTTGAAGATGTACGCGAAAAAATAAAAGAAGTAGAAGAACGAGATCATGTGCGAAATTTTCAACCACCTATTAGTGGAGAGGAGATTATGAAAACTTTTAATCTAAAGCCTTGTCGTGAAATTGGTCAGTTAAAAGAAGCTATTAAAGAAGCTATTTTAGAAGGTGAAATTCCTAACAATCATCAAGCATCTTTTGATTTTATGCTAAGAAAAGGACATGAGCTAGGTTTAAAAATTAACTAAGCTTACCCTAGAAATAAATCATCAATTTTTTGAGAACAGTTTTTCCAAGAATGTTCTAATGCTGATTGCCTTACATCTACTGTTTTTGAATCGGCTAGCTTAATTAGTTTCATTACTTCTGTATACGTTGCATCAATGTCAAATAAAAACCCATTGTCTCCGTCTGAAATTACATCTGGACAAAAACCAGTTTTAGAGGCTATCGGAAAACAATTAGACAGCATTGCTTCTAAAACAGGAACAGGCCCACCTTCTAATGTAGATGGAGAAACAAATACATCTATTTTGTTATACACTTCTGGGTATTTACTATAGTCTTCATTATTGTAGTAGGTGAGGTTTGGCATGTTTTTCATTTCATCATACTTCTCAAAATTTTCCCAATACCTACCCAAGAGATAAAAAGATCTTTCGGGCATGTTTTTTACCAACTGATATACCATTTCAGGGTTTTTTCGTTCTCCAAATGCACTACAAAAACCAACAGAACCTGTTTTTCGTTCATGCGGATAAAAGAAATCTGGATCTGAGGCAATATGAATTAATGAAGTTTTATCTGCGTCTAAGCCTGCAGCAATTAGTTCTTGTTGAACCTTAGAGTTTAAGCAAATAACCTTATCTGCTTTATTTAAACACCAAATAACATGACTTTCCGAAAAAGAAAAGGTCCAGTTAGGGTGGGTAAACATCACAATATTTTTTTTGTTTAGAATTTTTGGATTGTGACGTATAGCCCTATAGAAGTACTGATGGAACACAAAAAAATAACCATCGCTATCTGGCAAATCTCGTAGTCGATTATGAAAATAAGCAGTAGCATTGAGACCAGAAAATTTTGCAAGCCGTCTTACTTTTGCACCAAATATCCAATCTTTGTCTGCTTCTCTTGCAACATAGGTGATTGATTTGAAATCACTGTTTTTATTTTTTTTGAGAAATTTAGCGTGCAATATCGCTATCAAATATTTCCATTTGAAGAAAAGTGTAAATATGATTTTTTCCAGAAGCATTATTGCAAAGTTTGCATGGTTACCAGCTTATAGTATTCTCCTTTTTTATCCAATAATTCATCATGTTTTCCCTGTTCAACAATTGAACCTTTACGCATCACTACAATATTATCGGCATTTTGTATGGTAGACAATCTGTGAGCTATCACCAATGATGTTCTGTTTTTCATCATTTTTTCTAGGGCTATTTGAACCAATTGTTCAGACTCTGTATCTAGTGCAGAGGTTGCTTCGTCTAAAATCATAATTGGTGGATTTTTTAAGACTGCTCTGGCTATAGATAAGCGTTGTTTTTGTCCGCCAGATAATTTATTTCCACCATCACCAATATTGGTATCGTATTGTTTTGGTAGTTCTTTCACAAATTCATGTGCATTGGCTATCTCAGAAGCATTTCTAATTTCTTCTGCTGTAGCATCCTGTTTTCCAAGTTTAATATTTTCTGAGACAGAATCGTTAAATAAAATAGAATCTTGAGTCACAATCCCCATTAGTCCGAGCAATGATTTTTTAGAAATATCTTTTACATTGTTTCCGTCTACAGTAATACTTCCATTATTTACATCGTAAAAACGAGTCACTAAATTAGCTAAAGTAGATTTTCCACTTCCAGACTGTCCTACCAAGGCTACAGATGTTCCTTTAGGAACTTTCAGAGAAAAATCTTTCAACACATACTCTTCTTGGTATTTGAAAGACACATTTTTAAATTCAATTTCTGAATTAAAATCGGTTTTATCAATAGCATTTGGGCTGTCTTGTAAGGGATCTTGAGTTTCTAAGATATCTAATATTCTTTCTGCAGCAGCATTCCCTTTTTTAATGGTAAAACTTGCTTTGGAAATAGATTTTGCAGGAGTAATGATGTTGTATGCAAGACCAAGAAATGGAATAAAAACAGCTGGAGGTATTGTTTTTTCTACTAAAACTAAATTACCACCATACCATATTAAAACACAGAAAACCATAATACCTAAAATTTCACTAACAGGTCCAGCTAGTTGTGTCCTTATCATTAATTTATTAGAAAATTGTTCAAACTTAGAGGTTGATTTTTCGAATTTTTTATGAAAAACTTTTTCAGCATTAAACCCTTTAATTACTCGTAAGCCAGATAAAGTTTCTTCTAATAAAGATAAGAATGTCCCTTGCTCTCTTTGTACTTTGTCTGATGTCTTTTTTAAATTTTTCCCAATAATATTAATAATGAAACCAGCAACAGGAACAAAAACAAAAATAAAAAATGTTAGTTTTACACTTGCAGATAACATAGAAATAATTGTGATCAAAATCATTATTGGATCTCTAAAAATCAGTTCTAAAATTGATAGAAATGAATAATGAACTTCAATAACATCTGGTCCAATTCTAGCCATAATATCTCCTTTCTTTTTTTCAGAAAAATAGGAGATTGGCAGCGAAATAGTTTTGTGATATAAATCGTTACGAATGTCTTTTAAAACACCATTTTTAAGAAATGTGATGTAGTAAAAAGCTAAATAGCTAAACAGGTTTTTTAATAGAAAAATCACAACAATTAAAAGAACTACAAATAGTAATGTTTTTTCTTGATTTTCACCTACCAACGTTGAAACGTAGTAATTGAAATAATCATTCAAATATTCCATCCCACTTGTGAAGCCTTTAAAAATAGGTTCCTCATACACTATTTTTTCGTCTGTCTTAAATATGACTTGAAATAATGGCATTAAAACTATAAATGACAATGCAGAGAAAATTGCATAAAAAATATTGAATATGATGTTTAAAACCGCATATAGTTTATAAGGTCTTGCATATTGTAATATTTTTTTAAAGTAGATCATTAAATAGCCATTTCAGTTATAATTCTATCAATTTTAGTATCCAATTCTTGTTCTTTTTCAATTGCATTTTCAACAGTATCTAAAGAAGATTGCACACTAAAATAGAATTTTATTTTTGGCTCTGTTCCGCTAGGTCTAGCTGCCACTTTAGTACCGTCTTCTGTATGATAAATTAATACATTAGATTTCGGTAGCTCCATAATTTTTTCTTCTCCAGTAATCATATTCTTTTCTGTAGAAGCCTCATAATCATTTACAAAAGTTACTTTAGACCCGTCTATGTGAGTGAGTGGGTTTTTACGTAAATCTATCATAATTTGTTTAATTTGTTCTGCTCCATCCATCCCTTTCTTTGTAAAAGAAACCAATCGTTCTTTGTAGAAACTATGCTTTGTATAAAGCTCTAGCAAGGTTTCATAAAAAGAACTTCCACCTGCTTTGGCTGCAGCGGCAATTTCACAGGCTAATAATGCAGACGTTACCGCATCTTTATCTCTTACAAAATCTCCTACCATATACCCAAAACTTTCTTCTCCTCCGCCAATAAAATCTTGATCAGGAAAATCTATAATCATTTTAGCAATCCATTTAAAACCGGTTAAACCAATTTTAGTTTCTACACCATAACTTGTGGCGATATCATTCACCATAGTAGTGGAAACGATAGTAGAGCCAACAAATTGTTTCCCGTTAAGTCTTCCTTGTTGTTTCCATTGCTTAATTAAGAAATCTGTCATAACAACCATGGCCTGATTTCCGTTCAATAATTTAATTTTACCACTGGTATCTCTAACAGCAATTCCAATTCTATCACTATCTGGGTCTGTTCCTAAAACAATATCTGCTCCAATTTTTTCAGCAAGATTTATAGCCATTTCAAGTGCTTCAGGCTCTTCTGGATTGGGCGATTTTACCGTTGGAAAATTACCGTCTGGTTCTTCTTGTTCTTTAATGCTGTGCACTTGAGGATATCCAGCTCTTTTTAGAACTTCAGGAATTAATTTCACAGAAGTACCGTGCAACGATGTAAAAACAATTTTTAAATCATCTCTTCCTTGTACATCAAAGGTGCCATTTTTAATAGATGCTTTCCAAAAAGCTTCATCTACTTCAGCACCAATTTCAGAAATTAATGCAGGTTTTGCATTAAAATTAATATCAGAAAAATCTAAGGAATTCACCTCATCTATGATACTTTTATCTTGTGGAGGAACTATTTGACCACCATCTGTCCAATACACTTTATAGCCATTGTATTCTGGCGGATTGTGAGAGGCAGTTAATACAATTCCAGCATGACAGTTTAACTCATTTACAGCAAACGAAAGTTCTGGAGTAGGACGTAAATCTTCAAATACTACCACTTTAATATCATTTGCAGAAAGTACCTCAGCAACCAGTCTAGAAAAGGTGTCACTGTTGTGCCTACAATCGTAAGCGATGGCTACTTTTATTTCTTCGTTAGGATACGATTCTTTTAAGTAATTACTCAGCCCTTGGGTAGCTTTCCCTAAGGTATACTTATTAATACGGTTGGTTCCAGCGCCCATCATTCCTCGCATTCCACCTGTTCCAAACTCTAGATCTTTGTAGAATCGATCTGTTAGATCATTAGAATTAGAGCTAATTAATTGTTGTATTTCTTGTTGTGTTTCAGTATCAAATGTGTCTGAAAGCCATAAGGTTGCTTTGTCTAAAATATTTTTCATTGCTTATAAGTCCAAAATTTATGGAGTTAGTAATTTAGTTTTTCTTTGATTGTGTAATAGTTTTCTGCTTCTTTTGTCTTTAAAATAAGCTCCCCTAAAAAACCGGCTAAAAATAATTGCGTACCCAATATCATACTAACCATTGCAATATAAAACCAAGGATTGTCTGTAATTAAAATGGCTTTCATTCCTTGAGATAATTTATAGAGTTTGGTAACTCCTAAATATCCAGCAGAAAAAAGACCAAAAATAAACATGAGTGTACCCCAAAGACCAAAGAAATGCATGGGTCTTTTACCAAATTTTGATAAAAAAGAAATGGTAATAAGATCTAAAAAACCGTTGATAAATCTACTCATACCAAATTTAGTTTCACCATATTTTCTTGCTTGGTGCTGTACTATTTTTTCACCAATATTTAAAAACCCTTTGTTTTTTGCCAAAACAGGAATATAGCGGTGCATTTCACCTCTAACTTTTACCATTTTGATGACTTCGTTTTTGTAAGCTTTTAAGCCACAATTAAAATCATGTAATTGTAAGCCTGATGTTTTTCTTGCCGCCCAGTTAAATAATTTTGAAGGGATGTTTTTTGCAATAATATTGTCGTACCGTTTCTTTTTCCAACCAGAAACTAAATCAAAATTTTCATCAGTAATTAACTTGTACAATCCAGGAATTTCGTCAGGACTGTCTTGTAAATCAGCATCCATAGTAATAACAACGTTTCCAGCTGCAATTTGAAAGCCAGCATCTAAGGCTTGAGATTTACCATAGTTTTTTTGAAAACGAATGCCTTTTACAGTACTTGTTGTTTTAGAGATTTCTTCAATAACTTCCCAGGAAGTATCCGTACTACCATCATCTATAAAGATCACCTCATATAAAAACTGATTGGACTGCATCATTGATGCAATCCAATCATATAATTCTTTTAAAGATTCTTCTTCGTTAAATAAAGGTATGACTACCGATATGTCCATAAGTGATTATTTACAATGCAAAGTTACACATATTCTTTACACTAAAAATAATTTCTAGTATTGGTCTTCTTCCGTTCTTTTCATAATGGCACCTGCGATGGCAGAAATTACGAAACCAAAAAATGCAGCAGCTACAATACCAATAGCAGATGTAATACCTGGGCTAGAAAAGGTTTCCATCATTGATTTGGAAGCTTCAATTTGTTCTTCAGTCATATTTAATTCTTCCCACGCAACAACTTGTTTTTCCATCATCTGGTTCATAAACTCAGGCTCAATAAAATTCATAAAGATTAAATTATAAATAATCCCTAATAATGCGCTAACAATAGCAATTCCGACACCAATTTTTACAGACTGGCCCCAAGTTATAAGATTGTTGTTTACAGATTTAAAATTTCTTATACCTAAAACTATGATAACAATCATAGCTAAAAAGCCCAAAGTACCTATTCTCCAATCTTGATCTAAGTGGATACCTAATGCATATGCAGCTAAATTTATAAATATAGATGCTACCCCCAGAAGTAATCCGTAATTTAACATTGTACTTTTACTCGAAACTTGATTTTCCATAAATTATTTTTAAATGTTAGTTAGTTTTTCTACAAATATATAGAATTCATTTGTGTCTGTTACTTATTGTAATAAGAACAAAACAATAGATTAGTAACCAATTGGTTACAAAAGTTACATAAAAAAGGAGAAAGTTTCATTTGCTAAGATAAAAATTGGTTGTAAATTTGCCTTGGCAAGTCCTACACAACTAGCTCCCTCGGAATCTCCCAGGGCGGGAACGCAGCAAGAGTACTTGGTTGTAGCAGTGTGATGTAGGTAGCTTGCCTTTTTTTGTGCCAAAAAATTAGACGATACCAATACATTTCTTTATTAAATCATTCCCTCATTAAATCATTTATTTATTAAATCATTATTTCACCTCTCATAAGTATTCATAAGTCTGTTAATATCTAGCAAACTATTTATCTCTAATTCACAGTTTCTTTTTAGATATTTGTTACAACTTAATATTTTTGTTAAACATTCATGTCTAAAATAGTTTTAATTACGGGTGCTTCTTCTGGAATAGGTAAATCTACAGCAGCTTTTTTAGCCTCAAAAAATTATACGGTTTATGGAACTGGCAGAACCCCCAAAAGTACTGCTGATGACCCTTATACACTATTGCCTTTGGATGTTACCAAAATAGATTCTATAGAAAAAGTAATCCAACATATTATAGCTAAAGAAGGACGAATAGATGTATTGGTAAACAATGCTGGTATGGGAATTACGGGGCCTATAGAAGATACTCCAACTGATGAAATGAGAAAAGTTTTTGAGACCAATTTCTTTGGTTCCATAGACATGATGAAAGCAGTATTACCTCAGATGCGCAAACAGCAATCAGGAACTATAATTAATGTAACTTCTATTGCCGGCTATATGGGCTTGCCGTATAGAGGTATTTACTCTGCAACAAAAGGAGCCTTAGATTTGGTATCTGAAGCCATTAGAATGGAAGTGAAAGAATTTGGCATTCAAATAGCAACCATAGCCCCAGGAGATGTTGCAACCAATATAGCGGCAGGAAGATATCATACACCAGTGTTTGAGAATTCTGCTTATAAAGAAAAGTATCAAGTTAATTTAGATTTAATGGATTCGCATGTAGATAGTGGAATGAATCCAATTAAAATGGCAGAACAGATTTATGATGTTATAAATCTAAAACAACCGAATGTACATTATAAAGTAGGTACATTTATGGAGAAATTTTCCATTGTGTTAAAAAAAATACTGCCCAGTAAACAATACGAAAAACTATTAATGAACCATTATAAATTATAATTTACAACTAAACAAATCATATGAAATTTTTTATTGACACCGCCAATTTAGAGCAGATTAAAGAAGCCCAAGCACTCGGTATTTTAGATGGAGTAACTACCAATCCGTCTTTAATGGCCAAAGAAGGAATTACAGGAGAAGCAAATATTATCAATCATTACAAAGCAATTTGTGAAGAAGTAGATGGAGATGTTTCTGCTGAAGTAATTTCTACAGATTTTGAAGGCATGGTAAGAGAAGGAGAAGCATTGGCTGCTTTAAACCCACAAATTGTGGTAAAATTACCAATGATAGCAGATGGGGTAAAAGCGTGTAAATATTTTTCAGACAAAGGAATTAAAACCAATGTAACCTTAGTTTTTTCAGCGGGTCAAGCTTTATTAGCAGCCAAAGCAGGAGCAACTTATGTGTCGCCTTTTATTGGTCGTTTAGACGATATTTCTACAGATGGGTTAAATCTTATTTCTGAAATACGCTTAATTTTTGATAATTATATGTACGAAACACAAATTTTAGCAGCATCGGTAAGACATACCATGCATATTATTGATTGTGCAAAATTAGGTGCAGATGTAATGACTGGTCCTTTAAGTGCTATTTATGGATTATTAAAACACCCATTAACTGATATAGGTTTGGCTAAGTTTTTAGCTGATTACCAAAAAGGAAATTAAAATTTACTAAAAAAATCATTACTAAATCAGGAAGTTAAAAAAGTAGTTCGCTTTTGAAATTTTCTGATTTTTCTATTTTCATCATTAATTCCTAGATAAAGACAGTAACTTTGCAACTCGCAAATTGTTCAATTTTTTGCAACAAACAATGTATCCGAAGAAAGAATTAGCACAAATTATTATCGCTGCATGTCGCCAATTTGAAATACAAACTGTTGTCATTTCTCCAGGGTCTAGAAATGCACCCTTAACTATTGGTTTTTCTAATCATAAAGATTTTGAAACGCTGAGCATAGTAGATGAGCGTTGTGCAGCTTTTTTTGCCTTAGGAATTGCGCAGCAAACACTAAATCCAGTTGCATTAGTTTGCACCTCTGGTTCTGCCTTGTTAAATTACTACCCAGCTATTGCTGAAGCATACTACAGTCAGATTCCTTTGGTTGTTATTTCTGCAGATAGACCAGCACATTTAATTGATATTGGAGACGGACAAACCATACGCCAAGAAAATGTGTTTAAAAATCATATTTTATATAGCGCAAATTTGAAAGAATTTGATGCTGAAAATTCTATAAAAGCACTTTCAAAAGCATTTTCAATCTTAAGACGAGTAAAAGGGCCTATACATATTAATGCCCCCTTTGATGAGCCATTGTATGAAACTGTAGCTACAATGAATGATTTTTGTTTTATAGCAGAAGAATCAGATTTTCAAGATACCATTGATTACGAAAATTTAGCATCTCAATGGAATTCTGCCAAGAAGAAAATGATTTTAGTAGGAGTTCATTCGCCTAATGCAGCATTAGAAATTTTATTAGACAAAGTAGCCGATGATCCATCGGTATTAGTGTTTACAGAAACTACCTCTAATCTTTACAATAAAAGATTTGTAAATTCTATAGACAATCTTATTTTTAATTTAACAGAAGAAGAGTTTACATCACTTCAACCAGATATTCTATTAACATTTGGTGGAATGATTGTTTCTAAAAAAATAAAAAAGTTTTTACGTGACTATTCACCAAAAGAGCATTGGCATGTGAATGAGTTAAGAGCTTTTGATACCTATCAAGTTCTAAGTAAGCACCTCAAAATAGACAGTCATTCATTTTTTAAACATTTTTGTGAGCTGGTAGATTATGATAATAAGAGTACTTATGAATCTACTTGGACATATTACAAGCAACGTATCAGAGAAAAACACAACCATTATATTAAAACAGCCCCTTATTCAGATCTAAAAGTATTTGAACAGGTTTTAAAAGTAATTCCAGATTTTTCAGAAGTACAGTTTAGTAATAGTGCCATTATTCGTTATTCTCAACTATTTGAAATGAATTCAACCATTACTGTTTTTTGTAATAGAGGAACTAGTGGAATAGATGGAAGTACTAGTACTGCTCTAGGAGCCGCTTATGCAACACAAAAACCTACAACATTAATTACAGGGGATTTGAGTTTTTTTTATGATAGCAATGCATTGTGGAATAATTATATTCCAACAGATGTTAGAATTGTAATTATTAACAATTCTGGTGGTGGAATTTTTAAAATTATTCCAGGCCCTAAAAAATCTACTGCTCTAAAATACTTTGAAACACCCCATTGTTTAACAGCAGAGCACTTATGTGTAATGTTTGGATTTGAATATAGTACTGCACATAATTTAAAGACTTTAGCAGAAGAGGTAGTAGGTTTTTATGACAAGTCAGGTAAACCAAAGGTACTTGAGGTTTTTACACCTAGCGATCTAAATGATTTGGTACTAAAAGAATATATTAACAATTTAAAATAAGAAAGATGGAGTTAGAAATTGGACAAAAAGTTACAATCATTATAGGGAAAGAAACACCACTTGGTTTTGTTGTTTTAATTGAAGAGTCTAAAGAAGGATTGGTATATAAAAGTGAGGTTTTTTCAGATTTAGAAGAAGGTATTACTACCATAGGCTATGTCAAAAACATTAGAGAAGATGAAAAAATCGATATTTCTCTAAGGCCACTAGGTTATAGAAATACGATAGAAGATGACAAGGCTAAAATTCTATATCAATTAGTACAAAAAAATGGTGAGATATTACTCACAGATAAAAGCTCTCCAGAATCTATTAAGTTTCACCTTCAAATGAGTAAAAAAGCATTTAAAAGAGCTTTAGGAGCTTTATATAAAGAGAAAAAAGTACTACTTCATCAAGATAAAATAACTCGAGTTTAGTTTCTGTTGTTTAGTAAGCGTTCTACATTTTGATAGAATAAATCAGCATTTGGATCTCTAGGGTCCATTTTTCCGAAGCCTAAACGATATTGTTCTAGAGCAGATTTAAAATCGTTACCGCTTTCATAATATTTACCTAGGTAATAATTACCCATTTCAGAAGTTGGGAAGAGTTTTAAAATCATCTTTCCAAAATCATCTAAATAATCGCCATCCTCTTTATCTAAAATAATATCTTCTATGGCAAAGACATCTTGTTTTCTAATTCCAATATTGGCACCAAATAAAAATTCAATATCTAAATATTTAATTTCTAGGTAAGAGATAGCATCTGGCGGACTTAAATCTTTAATTTTCTCATTATACTCATCTGCTGTAATTCCAGAATAAATTTCAAATACTTTAGCAAATGCTCTAGAGATACCTTCTCCAGTAACAGAAGAGGAGCTAGGAGAATTTGAGAATTTGTCAAAAACAACATTAAAATTGGCTATTTCAATAGATTTCATGAAGTTGCCAAAGTTTTTAATTTTAGCTATTTTTTTACTACTGGCATAAGGGTTTCCAGCAAGGTAAAAATAGAAGGTATTGTCTTCACTACTTAAATTACGTAATTTATAAGAATCAATTTGTGTGTTAATATCTTCAGATAAGCTTGGGTTTAAGCAGAGGTATGCATTAAAAATTGAATATTTTTCTTGTAAAAAGTGAGTAATAAAATTGGCAGTCAAACCTTCACCTACAATAGTTAAAAAGGGTGACGTCTTGTATGTTGCTTCCATAAAAGGAACAAGTTCATCTCTTATAAAACGATAGAATTTTTTAGAATCGGCGGTTAATTCACTTGTAATAATTTCGTAACCAGCATCTTTAGTCCTGGTATCTTTCATGTTAATACCCACAACTATTTGTTCTGGAGCATTGTCTTGATAAGAGTAGTAATTTGAGGTTCCAACATATAGGTCAAATAATTTATGACCATCCAAAACAATAGCCAAAGGAAAATTTGAAATGGAATCTTTATCGTAGCTTTTTGGTAGATAAATAGAGATCTCTCTCGTGTCATTTAATGCTTCTGAATCGTATTTTTTATAAATTGTTTTTTGACCAGAAGTTGATAAAAAAGAAAATAAAATTAAAAGTGAAACAAGTGTTCTCATAAGTAAGGAGTTGTTTTTTTGTTAAAGATATATGTTTTTAAAAAATAAGAGGATATAAATTAAGACAATATCACTTTTGTCAATGAGGAATGTTTTATTTTTACACTCTTACAAAGTGTTATAACTTGTATTACTTTTAGAACGATAAAAATCTAGAATTATGATAGAACCCACATGGATTACAGCCAAGAAGTATGAAGATATCACGTATCAGAAATCAAATGGTGTTGCTAGAATTGCATTTAACAGACCCAATGTTAGAAATGCATTTAGACCAAAAACCACCAGTGAATTATATGATGCATTTTATGATGCGGGTGAAGACACCTCTATAGGTGTTGTTTTATTAACAGGTGAAGGTCCTTCAACAAAAGATGGAGTCTATTCATTTTGTTCTGGCGGAGATCAAAAAGCCAGAGGCCACAAAGGTTATGTAGGTGAAGACGGATATCATAGATTAAATATATTAGAGGTGCAGCGCTTAATTAGATTTATGCCAAAAGCAGTAATTGCAGTTGTGCCTGGTTGGGCTGTTGGAGGCGGGCATAGTTTACATGTAGTTTGTGATCTTACATTAGCTTCTAAAGAACATGCTATTTTTAAACAAACAGATGCAGATGTTACCTCTTTTGATGGAGGATATGGTTCTGCATATTTGGCAAAAATGGTTGGACAAAAAAGAGCGAGAGAGATATTCTTTCTGGGAAGAAATTATTCAGCACAAGAAGCCTATGATATGGGTATGGTAAATGCTGTAATTCCTCATGATGAACTAGAAAACACTGCCTATGAATGGGCACAAGAAATTTTAGAAAAATCACCAACTTCTATTAAAATGTTAAAATTTGCCATGAATTTAACCGATGATGGTATGGTGGGCCAACAGGTATTTGCTGGTGAAGCAACTCGTTTGGCATATATGACAGATGAGGCAAAAGAAGGACGAGATGCGTTTTTAGAAAAAAGAAAACCAAACTTTCCAAAACAATGGATTCCTTAATTAATGACTAACACATAAAACTCAATCATCTTATGAAAATAATTTGTATAGGTCGTAATTACGCTAAACACATAGAAGAACTTGCCAGTGAACGTCCAGATAATCCGGTTGTTTTTTTGAAGCCCGATTCTGCTATTTTACCTAAAAAAAACCCTTTTTTTATTCCACCTTTTTCAAAAGATGTTCATTATGAAGTAGAGGTATTGGTTAAAATTAATAAGGTAGGAAAGCATATTGCCACTAGATTTGCTCATAAATACTATGATGAAATTGGTTTGGGAATAGATTTTACGGCAAGAGATATTCAACAACATTGTAAAGAGAAAGGCTTGCCTTGGGAAAAAGCAAAAGCTTTTGATGGTAGTGCTGTAGTTGGAGAGTTTTATGCGAAATCTCAATTTGATCTAGAAAACCTTTCTTTTCAATTAATTAAAAATGAGGAAGTTGTTCAGGATGGAAATACACAGGCAATGCTTTGGAAAATAGATGAGCTCATCAGTTATGTCTCTCAATATTTCACCTTAAAGAAAGGAGATATTATCTTTACGGGAACTCCTGCCGGAGTAGGGAAGGTGGTAGAAAACGATGTTTTAGTTGGAAAGATTCAAGATAAAAAAGCTTTTGAAATTAGAGTAAAATAAAGAATCTAGGATTTTGAAGAAGGAAAGTAACTAAACAGTAAGTACAAAATTTTTTTATGAATGCAGAAATTATAACTATCGGAGATGAGATACTCATTGGACAAATAGTAGACACAAATTCTCAATGGATTGGAACAGAGTTAAACAAAATTGGTGTTTCTGTATATCAAATTTCCTCTATTCAAGATGATGAGCAACATATTTTAAAGGCATTTGAGGAAGCTCAGAGTAGAGCAGATATTGTTATTATTACTGGTGGTCTTGGTCCAACTAAAGACGATATCACTAAAAAAACAATTGCAAAATACTTTCATGATGAAAAAGTTATTGAATACCCACAAGTTATAGAACACATTCAAAGAATGTTTAAGAAATATAACATTCCTTATAATAAAGTACAGCAATATCAGGCACAATTACCATCAAAAGCCACCTTATTAATGAATAGAATGGGAACTGCACCTGGTATGTGGTTTTACGAGAACCATACTGTATTTGTTTCTATGCCTGGTGTTCCTTATGAAATGAAAGGTTTAATGAAGTATGAAGTACTTCCAAGAATTCAAGAGCAATTTAAGCTTCCTTTTATTATTCATAAAACAATTATGACCTATGGTCAGGGAGAAAGTGTTATTGCCGAACGAATTGAAGACTGGGCAAACAAGCTTCCTCATTTTATTAAATTAGCTTATTTACCTTCTTTTGGAAGGGTTCGTTTGCGTTTATCTGCAAAAGGTCCTATTAAAGAGACTCTAGAAGAAAGCTTAGATGAAGTGCTGCAAGAATTGTATGTACTGCTTTCAGATATTATTACAGGTCAAGAAAATGGTGTTACTATAGAAGAGCATGTTGGAAATCTGCTAAAAGATTCAGGAAAAACTCTTTGTACAGCAGAAAGTGTAAGCGGTGGTAAAATTGCTGCAACAATTGTTTCGGTAGCGGGGTCTTCGACCTATTTTAATGGCAGTATCATAGCCTACACATCTAAGATGAAACAAGAGTTGTTAGATGTCTCGGAAGAAACTATAAAAAATCATTCAGTGGTTAGCTCAGAAGTTGTAAAAGAAATGGCTATTTCTGCAAAAAAGAAAACAACATCAGATTATGCCATTGCAGTTACAGGAAATGCAGGTCCTACAACAGATAAGACTTCGGCAACTGTAGGAGTTGTTTTTATTGCCATTGCATCAGATAAAGGAGTTCATATAGAGGAGTTTAACTTTGGGCAGCCAAGAGAAAAAGTAATCAATAGAACTGTAAATAAATCACTACAAATGCTACAACAAGAAATTCTAAAAAAATAACCAAAATTGTTTTTGTAAGATTTTAAAAAAAGTGTAGATTTGCACCTCGTTTAAAGAAAAGAAATTAAAACTGTAAGAAGATGTCTAGAGTTTGTGAATTAACAGGAAAAAAAGCCATGGTAGGAAACAATGTTTCTCATGCTTTGAATAGAACGAAAAGAAAGTTTAACGCTAATCTTATGACAAAGCGTTTTTACATTCCGGAAGAAGACAAATGGGTTACATTAAAAGTTTCTGCTTCTGCGTTAAAAAATATTAATAAGAAAGGAATCTCTGCTGTTATTAAAGAAGCAAGAGAAAAAGGTTTCTTAACTAAGTAATTTTCTAGAAAAGTATAGAAAGATGGCAAAAAAAGGAAACAGAGTTCAGGTAATCTTAGAATGTACAGAACACAAAGCAACTGGTAAACCAGGAACTTCAAGATATATTACAACTAAGAATAAGAAAAATACTCCAGATAGAGTTGAAATTAAGAAGTTCAATCCTATCCTGAAGAAAATGACACTTCATAAAGAAATTAAATAATATAAGAACATGGCAAAGAAATCAGTAGCATCGTTACAGACAGGTTCTAAGAGACTAAGCAAGGCAATTAAGATGATAAAATCTCCAAAAACAGGAGCTTATACATTTGTTGAATCTATTATGGATCCTTCTAAAGTAAATGAATTTTTAGCAAAAAAATAAATTTATTTTACATCATATACACAAGCTACTTTCTAATTAGAGAGTAGTTTTTTTTATGGCGTAAATTTGGTTAAATTTGAAAGCCTTAAATACCGAAAAAAATACATGAGCTTTTTTAAAAAGATATTTTCCAAAGAAAAAAAAGAAACCTTAGATAAAGGGTTAGAGACATCTAAATCTAGTTTTTTTAATAAATTATCTAAAGCTGTAGCTGGAAAATCTAAAGTAGATGACGCTGTTCTTGATAATTTGGAAGAAATATTAGTTTCTTCGGATGTTGGTGTAGCTACCACGCTTAAAATTATTGATAGAATAGAGGCAAGGGTTTCAAAAGATAAATATCTAGGAACAGAAGAATTAAACGGTATTTTAAGAGAAGAGATTGCTGGTTTGTTATCTGAAACCAATCTTGGAAACGATACAGATTTTACCATTCCGGCTAATAAAAAACCCTATGTTCTCATGGTTGTTGGTGTTAATGGCGTAGGAAAAACAACCACTATTGGTAAGTTGGCATCTCAGTTTAAAAAGAAAGGATTAAAAGTTGTTTTAGGAGCCGCAGATACGTTTAGAGCTGCAGCAATAGACCAGTTACAGGTTTGGGCAGACAGAACAGGGGTTCCTCTTGTTCGTCAAGAGATGGGGTCAGATCCTGCTTCTGTAGCATTTGACACCTTAACATCTGCTGTATCTCAAGATGCAGATGTTGTAATTATAGATACTGCAGGCCGTTTGCATAATAAGGTTAATTTAATGAATGAATTAACGAAGATTAAACGGGTTATGCAAAAAGTTGTAGATGATGCTCCGCATGATGTATTATTAGTCTTAGACGGTTCTACCGGTCAGAATGCCTTTGAGCAAGCAAAACAATTTACCCTAGCTACAGAAGTAAACTCGTTGGCTGTTACTAAACTAGATGGTACAGCTAAAGGTGGTGTTGTTATTGGTATCTCAGATCAATTTAAAATACCAGTTAAATATATTGGTATTGGTGAAGGAATTGATGATTTACAAGTCTTTAATAAACACGAGTTTGTAGATTCTTTTTTTAAGTAATTGCTATAACAATGATCAGTATTAGAAGTTACTAATTATCTTTACTGTGTGGATTTATTCAATCAAAATACAATACAAAACATTCTTCCTTTTGATGGCGAGGCCATTTACAAAGGAGTAATTTTTTCAAGAAAAGAATCTGAGGCACACTACAAAAATTTATTTGAAGAGATTCCTTGGGAAAACGATCAGGCTATTGTTTTTGGGAAACATTATATTACCAAAAGAAAGGTAGCTTGGTTTGGAGATAAACCCTACAGTTATAAATATTCTGGAATCACCAAACAAGCACATATTTGGACGCCAGAATTATTACAACTCAAACAAAAAATTGAGGAAATCTCTACTACTAGCTATAATTCATGTTTGTTAAATTTATATCACACAGGAGATGAAGGCATGGCATGGCACAGTGATGCAGAAAAGACTCTTTTAGACAACGGCACCATCGCTTCAGTAACCTTGGGTGCCGAGCGTAAGTTTTCCTTTAAACACAAAGAAAGCAAACAGCGGATTGATGTTTTACTAGAAAATGGAAGCCTCTTATTAATGAAAGGAACCACTCAAAAAAATTGGCTCCACAGACTTCCGCCAACAAAAAAAGTATTTTCTCCAAGAATAAACCTTACTTTTAGAACTGTAATTTTATAAAGATTTGGCAAACAATCAAGACTCTATTAACCTCAATAAATTTATTAGTGCAACAGGAATTTGCTCTAGAAGAGATGCAGAAAAATTAATTGTAGAAGGCAGAGTAACCATTAATGGAAAAGCAACACAACTTGGCAATCGAGTAGTAGAAGGAGATGATGTTAAAATAGATGGAAAAGCACTAGCGCCAAAACCAACAACAAGGTATATTGCTTTAAATAAACCAGTTGGTATTGTTTGTACTACAGACTCTAAGGAGCGTAAAAATATTATAAAATACATAAACTATCCAGAAAGGTTATTCCCAATAGGCAGGTTAGATAAACCATCAGAAGGTTTAATTTTTTTAACCAATGACGGCGATATTGTCAATAAGATTTTAAGAGCAGGAAACAATCATCAAAAGGAATATCACGTTACTGTAGATCGCTTAATAACCGATGATTTTATAAAAAAAATGGCCAACGGAATTCCTATTTTAGAAACAATTACACAAAAATGTACTGTTGAGAAAATAAGCAATTACCAATTTAAAATTGTGCTTACCCAAGGTTTAAACAGACAGATTAGAAGAATGTGCGAGTATTTAAGTTATGAGGTTACAAAGTTGCAGCGAACCAGAATAATGAGTGTTAGTCTATCTGGATTGGCATACGGAGACTGGCGAGAACTTAGTTTAAAAGAGATAGATACCATCAATCAATTAATAGCTGCCTCTTCTAAGACAGCAGAAGCTTCTAAAGATCAAAATAAGAGAAAAGAGTTTGGAAGAAAACGCAGTAACTTCAATAGAAACAAAAGAAAATCTTAAGAATCTTTTACAAGCAGTCATTTACTGTTTTGTGTATCTTTGCCAACGATGAAATTTGAACTAAAGAGCAAAGACCCCAAGAGTAAAGCAAGAGCCGGAAAAATTACAACAGATCATGGTGTGATAGAAACTCCAATTTTTATGCCTGTAGGAACTGTAGGGACTGTAAAAGGTGTGCATCAGACAGAATTAAAAGAAGAGATCAATCCAGATGTTATTTTAGGGAATACCTATCATTTATACTTGAGACCAAAAATAAAAATTTTGGAACAGGCAGGTGGCTTGCATAAGTTTATGAATTGGGACCGAAATATTTTAACAGACAGTGGTGGATATCAGGTATACTCATTATCAGGAAGAAGAAAAATTAATGAAGAAGGGGTAAAGTTTAAGAGTCATATAGACGGATCTATGCATTTTTTTACGCCAGAAAATGTGATGGAAGTTCAGCGAAGTATTGGAGCAGATATTATTATGGCTTTCGACGAATGCACACCCTATCCGTGCGATTATAATTATGCCAAACGATCTATGCATATGACACATCGATGGCTAAAAAGATGTTTGACTCACTTAGATAAAACACCTTTAAAATATGATTACAATCAAACATTTTTTCCAATTGTACAAGGAAGTACTTACAAAGATTTAAGAAAGCAATCTGCAGAATTTATTGCTTCTGTTGAGGCAGAAGGAAACGCTATTGGAGGGCTTTCTGTGGGCGAACCAGCTGAAGAGCTATATGCAATGACAGAAATTGTTTGTGAAATTCTACCCGAAGACAAGCCAAGGTATTTAATGGGGGTAGGAACACCTATCAATATTCTAGAAAACATAGCCTTAGGCGTAGATATGTTTGATTGTGTGATGCCTACTAGAAATGCTAGAAATGGAATGTTATTTACAGCTCATGGAAGTATCAATATTAAAAATAAAAAATGGGAAAATGATTTTTCAGCCATAGATGATATGGGGATTACCTTTGTAGATACCCTGTACAGCAAAGCTTATTTAAGGCATTTGTTTGCATCAAAAGAATTATTAGGAAAACAAATTGCTTCAATTCACAACTTAGGGTTCTATCTTTGGTTAACAAGAGAGGCAAGAAAACATATTATAGCAGGAGATTTTGCTGTTTGGAAAGACAAGATGGTCAATCAGATGAATAAAAGATTATAGTGAAAAAATTAGACTGGTACATATTAAAAAGATATTTGGTAACCTTTTTGTTTACCTTACTTATTTTGATTCCTATTGCAGTTGCAATTGATATTTCTCAGCGAGTAGACAAATTTTTAGCTCATAGCGATTTAAGTGTTGGTCAAATTATAGATGAATATTACAAGAATTTTATCATTTACTATGCAAATACATTTATGCCTTTGGCATTGTTTATTGCAGTAATATTATTTACTTCAAAACTTTCAAGCAATACAGAAATTGTAGCCATGACCAATGCTAGAATTTCATTTACAAGATTTTTATATCCCTATATGATTGGTGCAACTTTGGTTACAGCAATGGCTTTAGCAATGAATCATTTTGTAGTTCCTAAGAGTAGTAAAGAAAGAAAAAAATTTGAAAAAGAATTTTTCAATAAAAAAAGATGGAAAGATGATATTGTTGAAAATTTTAGTTTGCAGCTAAACGACAATACCTATATGTATCTTAAAAGCTATAGTTTTAAATCTTCCCAGGGGAGTTATTTTTCTATAGAGAATTACAAGGGTATTGAATTAGTTCAGAAACTAACTTCAGACAATATTCGATGGATAGAAAAAGACAGTACATTTAAATTAACACGTTATAAATTAAGAAAAATTTACGAAGATAGAGATAGTATTTCTTCAGGAATAACCTTGGATACCACCTTTGCGTTTTCTCCAAAAGACTTTTTGTACAAATCTGCACTAGCTCAAGAAATGCCCTCTGATGAACTATCTGCATTCATAAAGATTTCTAAAAAAAGAGGTGTTAAAAATTTAAATGCCTACTTAGTTGAGTTTCATAAAAGAACCAGTTTGCCCATAGCTAGTTATATTTTAACCATAATTGCTGTGGCCTTAGCTTTTAAGAAAAAAAGAGGAGGTATAGGAGTTAATTTAGGAGTTGGGGTTAGTATTATGTTTGTCTATGTTTTCTTCTTAAAAGTAGCTGAAGTTCTTGGAGCTGTTGCTGGGGTTAATCCATTGTTATACGTGTGGATACCCAATATTATTTTCGGATTGTTAGCACTTTATCTTTATCTAAATGCAAAAAAGTAATCTAAAACATTATGTACACCTTCATCTAATTGTTTTTATTTGGGGTTTTACTGCTATTTTAGGAAAATTAATATCTATAGATGCCATTCCATTAGTTTGGTTTAGGATGTTGTTGGCTTCTTTATTTATAGCAGTCTATTTTTTAATTAAAAACAACTCATTTAGTCTAGATAAGAAATCGCTTTTTAAGTTTTTTTTATCTGGTATTTTAATAGCACTTCACTGGATTACATTTTTTAAAGCCATTAAAGTTTCCAATATTTCTGTGGCTTTGGTAACTATGAGTACTGGTGCTTTTTTTACATCATTTATAGAACCATTTTTCTATAAGAGAAAAATAAAAGCCATTGAAATTATTTTAGGCCTTATGGTAATAGGAGGCTTGTACATTATCTTTAGTTTTGAATCTCAGTACACCTTAGGAATTGTATATGCTTTAATTTCTTCTTTTTTAGCAGCGTTATTTTCTGTACTAAACGGTTTGTTTGTTAGAAAACACAATGCCTCCCTAATTTCTTTTTATCAATTATTTTTTGGGGCCTTATTTATTACTGTATTTTTATTTTTTCAAGGATCTTTTACAGCAGATTTTTTCATCTTACCAAGTAAAGATTGGATGTATCTTTTACTATTAAGTAGTGTTTGCACTGCATATGCATTCATAGTTTCAGTAGATGTAATGAAACATTTAACACCCTATACTGTAATGCTTACTGTAAATTTAGAGCCTGTTTATGCAATTATTTTAGCATTGATTATTTTTGGTGAAAGTGAAGAAATGAATTCGGAGTTTTACCTAGGTGCTGGTATTGTTTTGTTTGTGGTATTGTTAAACGGTCTTCTTAAAAATATGAAAAGTATTCTAAAAAAAGTAGGAAAGCTATCACCATCAAAAAAATAAAATTCATTGTAAAATGACACAATTTTTGTAGTAAGTTTGTAACATTGAATGTTCGATTTTTATAGATCGATTTTATAGAAAATTAATGACCAAACTATGGAATATTTAGACTTCGAATTACCTATTAAAGAGCTAAAGGAGCAGTTAGGAAAATGTTATGAAATTGGAGTAGATAGTGATGTTGATGTCATAGCAACTTGTAAAAAAATTGAGAAAAAGCTAGAAAAAACAAAAAAAGAGATCTACAAAAATTTAACGCCTTGGCAAAGAGTTCAACTGTCTAGACATCCAAACAGGCCATATACCTTAGACTATATTAAAGCTATTTGTGGAGATACTTTTATGGAATTGCACGGAGATAGAAATGTAAAAGATGACAAGGCAATGATTGGTGGTTTAGGTAAAATAGGCGACCAGTCTTTTATGTTTATCGGTCAGCAAAAAGGATACAATACTAAAACACGTCAGTACAGAAATTTTGGGATGGCAAACCCAGAAGGATATAGAAAAGCATTACGCTTAATGAAAATGGCTGAAAAATTTGGAATACCAGTGGTTACTTTGTTGGATACTCCAGGAGCTTACCCAGGATTGGAAGCAGAAGAAAGAGGTCAGGGAGAAGCCATTGCTAGAAATATTTTAGAAATGACCCGATTAAAAACACCTATAATTACTATTGTAATTGGTGAAGGTGCCTCTGGTGGAGCTGTAGGTATTGGAGTAGGTAATAAAGTGTATATGATGGAAAATACTTGGTATACTGTTATTTCACCAGAATCTTGTTCTTCAATTTTATGGAGAAGTTGGGAATATAAAGAACAAGCAGCCGCTGCCTTAAAATTAACTGGTGAAGACATGAAGCGTTTGAAGTTAATTGATGGAATTATAAAAGAACCTGTAGGTGGTGCACATTCAAATAGAGAAGGTGCTTTTGAAGCAGTAAAAAATACTATTTTAAGTTCTTTTGAAGAATTAAAAGAGTTATCAGAGGAAGAGCTAGTGATCTCTAGAATGGAAAAGTATTCTCAAATGGGTGTTTATAAAGAATAAGCTATCGTATTGTGTAAGAAAACAAAAAAAAAGTCGAGAGTTTTCTCGGCTTTTTTTTGTTTTAAATTCCAGGCAATGTATTTAGCATTTCTTTTAATGTGGGGTTGGCAGGGCTTTTAGCATTGCTATCAACAATATTTCCTTTGGGGTCTATTAAGATAAACCGAGGAATACTTCTAATCATATATTCTCTAGAAAAACGAGCATCATCTTTTCCGGCCCATAATTGAATTCCAGTTAAGTTTTTTCCTTTCACCATTGTAGTCCATTTATTACGAGCTTTTTCCCAACTTCCGTTAGACCGCCTATCATCATCAGTAGAAATACTTACAAAAGAAATATTTTTGTTTTTGTATTCTTCTTCCAGTATTTTTAAATAAGGAATTTGTGCGATACAGGGTTTGCACCATGTTGCCCAAATATCTATATATACATAATTGCCTTTAAAGTCTGAAAGGGAAGATGTTCCTCCTTTATAGTTTTCATAGTCAGAAAAATCAGGTGCTTTATTTCCTTTTTTTAATTTTTCTTCACTAATTTTTTGTGCTAAAATCTGGGCATGCATTACATCATAATTATCTTCTAATTTTTTAAAAAAGTTCTCATTTTGGTCATCAGAATCTTTTACCATTGTTTTATTAGCATTGCTATAAAGATCAGAAATGCTGTCCATTCCTTTTCTAAAGTAATTTACTTTATTTAAAAACGCTTCTTTCTCTAAGATCATAAATCCTTCAACACTCCCCGAAGTTTGACCGAAATTAAACCTACTCACAAATAAGTTATTACTGTCTGCGCCTTCATCATTTCCTATATATTTAAAACTTTTAAAAAAACTTGAAGCTTTACTGGTTAACTTTAGGTGAAAACCATTCTTTAAAAAAACAATTCCTTTGCCATTATTTGGAGAAAATATGTTGTGAAGCTTGGCCTCTGGTACATGTAAGGTGTCATTAAAACTACCATCTTTTGCAATTTTGATAGATTTTTTAAATCCCTCACCCAGTATTGTCATAACAGAATCTTTGGAGTTTTCTATGGTTCCACTAAATGTTAAGTAGTCTTTAGGGTGTTCTGATTTACAGGAGCTTAACACAGTCACTAGTATGATTAATATACCTATTCTTCTCATTCAATTAATATTTAAACTTTTTCAAAGATAAAAACTATTTGAATAGAAAAATTGTTAAAATTTGTTGCACAATCAACATCGTTTGTAGACTTTTACAAGTACAATCAATCTTTATGAATGTAACACACATAATAGACTCTAATCCGCTAGATCTTAGTATTGTACAGGATGTATTAGTGCATAATAAAAAAATATCACTTTCTGAAAGTGCCAAAGATCGTATCAAAAAATGCAGAACTTATTTAGACCATAAAATGACATCTGTTTTAAAACCCATTTATGGAATTAATACTGGGTTTGGTGCTTTGTATAATGTAGAAATTAAAGGAGAAAATTTACAGAAGTTACAAGAGAATTTAGTGATGAGTCATGCTTGTGGAACCGGAGATGAGGTTTCAAATGAAATTGTGAAATTAATGCTATTATTAAAGATACAGTCTTTAAGTTATGGGTATTCAGGAGTACAATTAGCAACCGTAAATCGTTTAATTGATTTCTATAATAATGATATTTTTCCTGTAGTTTATGAGCAAGGCTCATTAGGTGCTTCAGGAGATTTGTCACCATTAGCTCATCTAGCGCTGCCATTAATTGGGTTGGGCGAGGTAAAATTTAAAGGAGAGCGAATTTCTGGTCAAGAAATCTCAGAACGTTTTGGTTGGAAGAAAATAAACCTTCAATCTAAAGAAGGCTTGGCACTGCTAAACGGAACGCAGTTTATGTCTGCCTACGGAATTTACAATCTATTAAAGGCACATAAACTTTCTTATTTGGCAGATTTAATTGGCACAATTTCTTTAGAAGCTTTTGATGGAAGAATAGAGCCATTTAACGAGTTAGTTCATTTAGTACGTCCTCACGATGGTCAATTAAAAACAGCTAAAAGAGTACGAGATTTCTTGGAAGATAGTCAACTAATTACTCAAGAGAAACAACACGTACAAGATCCTTATTCATTTAGGTGTATTCCGCAAGTTCACGGAGCAACTAAAGACACTATTAAATTTGTAACAAAAACCTTTTTAACAGAAATTAATTCAGTAACCGATAATCCTAATATTTTCATAGAAGAAGATACCATTATATCTGGCGGAAACTTTCACGGTCAGCCTTTAGCATTAGCCTTAGATTTTTTAGCAATTGCATTGGCAGAATTAGGAAATATTTCTGAACGAAGAACCTATCAATTGGTTTCTGGTCACAGACATTTACCTCCATTTTTGGTATCTAATCCAGGGTTAAATAGTGGTTTTATGATTCCGCAGTATACAGCTGCAAGTATTGTAAGTCAAAACAAACAATATGCAACGCCAGCGAGTGTAGATTCTATAGAATCAAGTAACGGACAGGAAGACCATGTGAGTATGGGTGCCAATGGTGCTACCAAATGCAAAAAAGTAGTTGATAATATTCAAACAGTGTTAGCTATTGAATTGTTTACAGCATCACAAGGCTTGTCTTTTGGAAAAGCAACTAGCTCTCCATTTTTAGAATCATTTATAAATTCATTTAGAAAAGAAGTTTCTATTGTATCACATGATAGAGTCATGCATCATGATATTATGAACGCCTCTAGGTTTATTACTTCTTTAGAAATAGATTCTGAAGAGCTATTTTAAACACTTGTCTTTTTGAGACTTCTTGTATTTATAAATATATTATATAATTAAAAACCCCAAACAAGTGTTTGGGGTTTTTAGTTATTCTTCAGCCTCAGTTCTTTTCTCTTTGACTTTTTTTCCTTTTTTAATTTTAATGGTCAGCTCATTTTTTTGTTCATCTAAATCCATGGTAATAGTGTCACCTTCTGTTAATTTAGAATTCACAATTTCTTCTGCCAGGGCATCTTCAATATATTTCTGGATGGCTCTTTTTAAAGGGCGTGCTCCATACTTTTTATCAAAACCTTTATCTGCTATGTAATCTTTTGCTTTCTCGCTTAGCTTTAATGTATAGCCTAAATCTAAGATTCTATGCAACAGTTTATCTAGCTCAATATCAATAATAGAATGAATATCTTTTCTTTCTAAGGCATTAAATACAATTACATCATCAATTCTGTTTAAGAACTCAGGAGCAAAAGATTTTTTTAGAGCACCTTCAATAATTCCTTTGGCATGCTCATCTGATTGATTGTTTCTAGCAGCTGTTCCAAAGCCAACCCCAGCACCAAAGTCTTTTAATTGGCGAGCACCAATATTAGAAGTCATGATAATAATGGTATTTCTAAAATCAATTTTTCTACCCAAACTATCCGTAATATGTCCATCATCTAAAATTTGTAATAACATATTAAAAACATCTGGATGCGCTTTTTCAATTTCATCTAATAAAACAACTGCATACGGTTTTCTGCGAACTTTTTCTGTTAATTGGCCACCCTCTTCGTAGCCAACATATCCTGGAGGTGCTCCAATTAACCTAGAAATTGCAAATTTCTCCATGTATTCACTCATATCTATTCTAATTAAAGAATCGTCAGAGTCAAATAATTCACGAGCCAATACTTTTGCTAATTGAGTTTTACCAACCCCGGTTTGTCCTAGGAAGATAAAAGAACCAATAGGTTTGTTAGGATCTTTTAACCCAACTCTATTTCGTTGAATTGCTTTCACAACTTTAGAAACAGCTTCGTCCTGGCCAATTACCTTTCCTTTTATCATTTGAGGCAATTCACCCAATCTATGACTTTCAGCTTCGGCAACTCTATTGACAGGAATCCCTGTCATCATAGAAACAACTTCCGCTACATTATCTTCACTAACTAGCTCTCTATTTAATTTAGAATCATCTTCCCATTGTTTTTGAGCAGAATGTAAGGCAGCTTCAATATTTTTTTCATCATCACGTAATTTTGCTGCTTCTTCATATTTTTGACCATTAACAGCATTTGTTTTACGATCTCTAATAACGGTTAATTGTTTTTCTAATTCCAATACCTGTTCAGGAACCACAATACTAGTGATATGGATTCTAGATCCTGCTTCGTCTAAAGCATCAATAGCTTTGTCTGGCAAATACCTGTCGGTCATGTATCTATTTGTTAATTTTACACAAGCTTCAATTGCTTGATCAGTGTAATTAACATGATGATGAGCTTCATATTTTTCTTTAATATTGTATAAAATTTGTATGGTTTCTTCAACGCTGGTAGGATTTACAATAATCTTTTGAAAACGTCTTTCTAAAGCCCCGTCTTTTTCGATATTTGTTCTGTATTCATCTAAAGTTGTAGCACCAATACATTGAATTTCACCCCTTGCTAGGGCTGGCTTCAGCATGTTAGAAGCATCTAAAGACCCAGTTGCACCGCCGGCACCAACAATGGTGTGAATTTCGTCAATGAATAAAATGATGTCTTCATTTTTCTCCAACTCATTCATTAGCGCTTTCATGCGTTCTTCAAACTGTCCTCTGTATTTTGTGCCTGCAACTAAACTTGCCAGATCTAAAGAAACAATTCTTTTATCAAAAAGAATACGAGATACTTTTCTGTTTACAATTCGTAATGCAAGTCCTTCAGCAATGGCAGATTTACCAACACCAGGTTCTCCAATTAACATTGGGTTATTTTTCTTACGTCTACTCAAAATTTGAGAAACACGTTCTATTTCTTTATGACGACCAACAACAGGATCTAATTTCCCAGTTTCGGCTAAAAAAGTTAAGTCTCTACCAAAATTATCTAATACAGGTGTTTTAGATTTCTTAGTGGGTTTTCCTTTTTGTGATTGATCATAAGGGTTGGGTTTCTCTGAAGCAAATTCATTATCATCAGAAGGTGTTTCTGAAATTGGGCTAATAGGTAAATCATCATCAGTAGAATCTGTATGCAATTCTTTGTACAAAGCTTTTGCCTGATCGTAATCTACATCGTATTTATTTAGTAATTTAGTAGATGGGTCATTTTCGTTTCTTAAGATACAGAGTAGCAAATGAGCTGTATCTATAGCATCACTTTGATATAATTTAGCTTCTAAAAATGTTGTTTTTAACGCTTTTTCTGCCTGTCTAGTTAGGTGAAGGCTCTTTTTCTTATTTCCGTCAATAATAGTTGGGTCTGCAGGGTTTAATAGTTCAAGTTTTCTACGCACTAATTCTAAGTCTATTTCAAACGTTACTAGAATTTCAATTGCTTTTCCGTCTCCTTTTCTAATCAAGCCAAGCAATAAGTGTTCAGTTCCTATAAAATCATGGCCTAATCTTAGGGCTTCCTCTTTACTGAAAGTTATCACATCTCTTACTTTGGGTGAAAAATTATCGTCCATATTTTAGGTTTTCTATTTGTAAATTTAATTCTTTTTTATAAAAGAAAGTGCAAAAAGAATGCCATCCATGATAAACTGTCATTTTGACCCTAAAAACACAGTCAGAAAGGCTTGTAAATCAAGGGGGTAAATCAACTGAAAAATTTATCAATAAATGTTAATAACTATAGGCTTTTAGGACGCTATTATGTTGCTTAAAAATAGGAATTATACTATCTTGCTTGTTATTAAAAAATCAGTAAAAAATAAACAATAAACTTAAGGTATGGCAGAGGGAGAAAAGTTGATTCCTATTAACATTGAAGAGCAGATGAAATCTGCATACATTGATTATTCAATGTCCGTAATTGTTTCCAGAGCATTGCCCGATGTAAGAGATGGTTTAAAGCCAGTTCACAGAAGAGTTTTATACGGAATGCATGAACTAGGTATTAAAGCCACAGGTTCCTACAAGAAATCAGCTAGAATAGTTGGTGAGGTTTTAGGAAAGTATCACCCACACGGAGATACGTCTGTCTATGATTCTATGGTTCGTATGGCTCAAAACTGGAGTGTTCGTTATATGATGGTAGATGGTCAAGGGAATTTTGGTTCTGTTGATGGAGATAGTCCGGCAGCAATGCGTTATACAGAAGTTAGAATGCAAAAAATATCTGAAGATATGTTGTCTGATATTGAGAAAGATACGGTAGATCATAGATTAAACTTTGATGACACTCTCTACGAACCAACTGTGTTGCCTACAAGAATACCAAATCTTTTAGTAAATGGAGCTTCAGGTATTGCTGTTGGTATGGCAACTAATATGGCGCCTCACAACTTAACTGAAGTTGTGAATGGAACCTTAGCCTATATTGGAAACAGAGATATTGAGATAGACGAGTTAATGCAGCATGTAAAGGCACCAGACTTTCCAACAGGAGGTATTATCTATGGATACGATGGTGTAAAAGATGCTTTTCACACTGGAAGAGGACGTATAGTTATGCGTGCAAAAGCAGTAATTGAAGAAGTGAAAGGACGTGAATGTATTATAGTTACTGAAATTCCTTATCAGGTTAACAAAGCAGAAATGATTAAGAAAACTGCTGAATTGGTTAACGATAAAAAGTTAGAAGGAATTTCTAATATTAGAGATGAGTCTGACAGAAATGGAATGCGAATTGTATATGTCTTAAAAAGAGATGCAATTCCTAATATTGTTTTAAATAAATTATACAAATATACGGGGCTTCAAACATCATTTAGTGTTAATAATATTGCACTTGTAAATGGTCGTCCAGAGCAATTAAACCTAAAGCAATTAATTCATTATTTTGTTGAACATAGACATGAGGTAGTTGTAAGAAGAACAAAATACGAATTAAAGAAAGCAGAGGCAAGAGCTCATATTTTAGAAGGATTAATTATTGCCTCAGATAATATTGATGAGGTGATTAAAATTATTAGAGCTTCAAATAATGCAGATTTAGCTCGTGAAAGTTTAATTGCAAGATTTGAATTATCTGAAATTCAAGCCAAAGCAATTGTTGAAATGCGTTTGCGTCAGTTAACCGGTCTAGAACAAGACAAGTTAAGAGCAGAGTTTGATGAAATTATGAAAACCATTATAGATTTGAAAGATATCCTAGACAATGAGCCTAGACGTTATCAAATCATAACCGATGAATTAATTCATGTAAGAGATAAGTATGGTGATGATCGTCGTTCAGTAATTGAATATGCTGGTGGAGACATGAGCATTGAAGACATGATTCCAGATACTAAGGTTGTGGTTACCATTTCTAATGCAGGATATTTGAAAAGAACAAACCTAGACGAATACAAAGTTCAAAATAGAGGAGGTCGTGGACAAAAAGGTGTGGCTACTAGAAATGAAGATTTCTTAGAACATTTGTTTGTTGGAACTAACCACCAATACATGTTGTTCTTTACCCAGAAAGGTAAAGTGTTTTGGATGCGTGTGTACGAAATTCCAGAAGGAGGTAAAAACTCTAAAGGAAGAGCAATGCAAAACCTAATTAATATAGAGCAAGACGATAAGGTAAAAGCATTTTTAGTTACTCAAGATTTAAAAGACGAAGAATATATTAACAACCATTATGTTATAATGGCAACTAAGAAAGGACAGGTAAAGAAAACTTCTTTAGAACAATATTCTAGACCTAGAACAAATGGTATTAACGCAATTACTATTCGTGAAGGTGATGAGTTGTTAGAAGCTAAATTAACATCAGGAGATAGTCAAGTAATGTTGGCGTTAAAATCTGGTAAATCTATTCGTTTTGAGGAAGCTAAAACAAGACCAATGGGAAGAACAGCCTCTGGTGTGAGAGGAATTACTCTTGCTCATGAAAACGATGAGGTAATAGGTATGGTTGCTGTAAATGATATGGAGAGCAACATTCTTGTAGTTTCTGAAAGAGGGTACGGAAAACGATCTAAATTAGAAGATTATAGAATTACAAATAGAGGTGGTAAAGGTGTTAAAACATTAAACATTTCAGAAAAAACAGGTAATCTAGTAGCCATTAAAAATGTAGATGATTCTAATGATTTAATGATTATTAATAAGTCAGGAATAACCATTAGAATGGCTGTAGAAGACTTACGCGTGATGGGAAGAGCTACTCAAGGAGTTAAGCTAATTAATATTAAAGACTCAGATAGTATTGCCGCTGTTGCCAAGGTAATGCATGAAGAAGAAGAGGAAGAAGAAATTACAGAAGAGACTTCTGAAGAAGGTGAAAACACCTCTGAAAATGAGAATAATACAAACGAGAACCAAGAATAACTATTATAGAATTAAATTTAACTTAAGATGAAAACTAAGGTATTTGCACTAGTATTGGGATTGATAACTATTTCCACTTTTGCACAAAAAAACGAACTAAAAACAGCAGATAAAGCTATTAAAATTCAAGATTATTCTGCAGCAATGACGGCCGTTACAGCTGCCGAATCTTTACTTTCTAAGATGGATGATAAATCTAAAGCAAAGTTTTACTTTTTAAAAGCACAGGCTTATTTTGGGAAGAAAGATTATCAAACAGCCGCTAATACTTTTGAAAAGTTATTCAGTTTAGAAGATCAAATAGGGAAAAAAAGGTATACAGAATTAGCCAGAACTATTCAAAGTAAAATGGTACAAGAAGTATATCAACAAGCAAGTGACCAGTATGTAGCTAAAGATTATAAAAATGCATCTGATAGCTTTTACTTAACCTATGTGTTAAGTCCATTAGATAGCATTTTTATTTACAATGCAGCAGTAAGTTCTAGTTTGGCACTAGATTATGACAATTCTTTAAAGTATTATAAAGAGTTAAAAGATATAGGATATACAGGCATTACAACTTTATATTTTGCAACAAGTAAAGATTCTGGTTTAAAAGAAAATCTTGAAACTAAAGGAAATAGAGATCTTCAAGTTAAGTTAGGTCTTTATAAAGATCCTGTAAATGAGCAAACCGAATCAAAAACAGGTGATATTATCAAAAACGTTGCTTACATATTAAAAACACAGGGGAAGACAGAAGAAGCAATAAAGGCAGTTGAAGAAGCAAGAGAAATCTATCCAAAAGATATTAATTTAATTTTAACTCAAGCAGATATTTACTTTCAATTGAAAGACATGAACAAGTACGGAGAGTTAATGGAGCTAGCAATAAACATAGATCCTACAAATCCTAAATTATTTTTTAATCTAGGAGTAATAAGTTTTGATCAGGGTAAAATTGAGGAGGCTAAAAAGAATTATGAAAAAGCGATTGAGTTAAAAGAAGATTATGGAGATGCTTATTTAAATTTAGCAGTAGTAATCATGAATCAAGAAAAAGCAATCGTAGATGAAATGAATAATAACTTATCTGACTTTGATAAGTATGATGAGCTACAAGAAAAGCAAAGAGGTGTTCATAGAGAAGCATTGCCATATCTAGAAAAAGCAGATAAATACAGCAGAAGTATCAATACAGTTCAGTTTTTGATGAATATTTATCAAACCTTAGAGATGGATGAAAAAGCGACGAAGTTTACTGATTTGTACAAAGAAATGAGAGATTAATAATTTATCTATACTATCTATTTGATAGAACATAAAAAAAGCCAACGTATATATGTTGGCTTTTTTTTTATATAATTTTTTTGATAACTCTCAATTTATGAGTGTGCAATTTGGTATCTACGTTATAAATACCACTATGGTCTAATGTATCAATTCTAACCTTACCATGTGCATGAATAATATTGTAATTGTCCATAATAATTCCAACATGAGTTATGATGCCTTCATCGTTGTCAAAAAATGCCAAATCACCAGGTTCTGCTTCTTCAATAAAACTTAAAACCTCACCTTGTGTTGCTTGGTCTTTAGCATCTCTAAGAAGAGAGTAGCCGCAGAGTTTATAAACCAATTGTGTAAAACCAGAGCAATCTATGCCAAAAGGAGTTTTTCCTCCCCATAAATATGGAGTGTTTAAAAATTGAAATGCTTTTTGAATGATTTCTTTTTTAGCTAACTTTTCTGAATAAATACTGCCATCGTAATAAAAATCTTGTGCGCCAATTGTAAAATGCTGATCTTTATAAAAAGGAAGTCTAGAGCCTATAGCAATTGTACTTAAATGATTTTTTTTAGTGGTTACGAAATCTATAATTTCAGAAGAATAATGATGTTTAGAATTGGATAATTTATCAAAAGTTTCTTCGTCTATTTCAAGATATTGCTTATTGTCTATATATCCCTCATAACCATCAAAACTCAACTGTATTTTACTCCACTTTTTTTGTTTTTCAAGCACTTTAAAGTCTTCTCCAAAAAGAACCTGTGAGACCATTTCTGACGCATCACTAGCTTCTAAACGAAGAGGAACTATACTTAAATTACAAATGCCGTAGCGCATATTTTATTAGTTTTATAGAGTTTCAATAACCATTGCACTAGCGCCACCACCACCATTACAGATTCCTGCAACACCAATTTTAGCCTTATTCTGTTTTAAAATAGAGGTAAGAGCAATAATAATCCTGGCTCCTGAAACACCTAAAGGATGTCCCAAAGATACAGCACCACCGTTTACATTTACACGGTCATTTTCTAATCCTAGTATTTTCATATTAGCCAATCCTACTACTGCAAAAGCCTCGTTTAACTCAAAATAATCTACCTCATTGATAGAAATTCCAGCCTTTTCTAAAGCTTTTGGAATTGCTTTGGCAGGAGCCGTTGTAAACCACTTTGGCTCTTGAGCTGCATCTGCATAGCTTCTAATTTTAGCAATAGGTGTAAGTTGTAATTCTGTTGCTTTTTCAGAAGACATTAAAATTAAAGCTGCCGCACCATCGTTAATAGTTGAAGCATTAGCAGCGGTTACGGTTCCTTCTTTTGAAAAAGCAGCACGTAAAGCAGGTATTTTTTCCATCTTTACATTTTTAAACTCTTCATCTTCAGTCATTATAATAGATGCTCCTCTTCGTTGAGGTATTTCTACAGGAATAATCTCATCAGAAAATTTACCTGCACTCCATGCTTCCGCAGATCGTTGGTAAGATTGAACAGCGTAAGCATCTTGATCTTCTCTAGAGAAACCATATTTAGCAGCACAAGCATCAGCACAAACTCCCATAGCATTCTTATCATATGCATCTACTAGTCCGTCTTTTTGCATTCCATCTTCAAGTGTTGTTGGTCCAAATTTAGTTCCCTGTCTTCCATGAAGATAGTGAGGAATAGAACTCATGTTCTCCATACCCCCAGCAACTACAATGTCTGCATCTCCTAAGGCAATTGATTGAGCTGCTAGTATCACAGATTTCATTCCAGAAGCACAAACTTTATTAATTGTTGTACAAGGCACAGTGTCTGAAATACCAGCAAAGATAGCAGCCTGTCTTGCAGGGGCTTGTCCTAAACCAGCCGAAACTACATTCCCCATAAAAACTTCATCTACTAAGTTTGGGTCTAGTTTAATTTTTTCTAGGGCACCTTTAATTGCGATGGCCCCTAATTTTGGAGCTGGGATGCTTGAAAGACTTCCCATAAAGCTACCAATAGGGGTTCTGGCAACGGCTACAATTACAACATCTCTAGTATTCATTTTCAATAATTTTTAATCTTAATTTGTATCACAAAATTAACTATTTTAAATCAAATTTGTCAGGAAACTATCCTTTCAATTTTTGACGTCCATTTTTTTAAGTTAAGTTTGTGTTCACAAGATAAATATATGAGTAAAACTGTAAACAAATTATACAAGCATAACGCTACTATTTATAAGGTTATTCTTTTTTTAATTACAGCAGTTGCTATTGTGTATCTTTTTCCAAAAGGAGGTCAATTTAAATATGAATTTACCAAAGGAAAACCATGGCAATATGATAACTTATATGCTCCTTTTGATTTTGCAATAGATAAGTCTGAAGAAGAAATCACAGAAGAGATTAAGAATATTGAAGTAGCTGCTAAATTATATTTTGAATTTAATAAAGAAATAGTAGCTGAAGTAAAAGATGCTTATCTATTAAGAACTTCCTTTCTTCAGGAAAATGATTCATTAGGAAAAAATGATTTAGAATCTGCTATTTTGATTGGTAATTCTATCATAGAATCTGTTTATAATAATGGATTTATAGAAGCAACAAGTCAGGGAATTGTCTCCGATAAAAATAGTATTATTACGTTAAAGGTAGATAATCAAGTACAAGATATTATTTACAACAACTTATTATCTTCTAAAGATGTTTTTGAACTTATTAAAAAGAGTTTAGGAGAGCAGCCGTATAATTATTCTCAAAATATTAATTTATCAATTCTTTCTGAAATTATAAAACCAAATGTATCCTATGATAATGAATTTACACAAAAAGTAATTGAAGAATCTATAAATGAAATTTCTCTAAGTAGAGGAAAGGTATCTTATGGAGAGTTAATTATTTTAAAAGGTGATATTGTTGAGGGAAAAAAAATGGATATTTTGTATTCATTAAAAGGTCAATCAGAATCTAAACTTTGGACCAATGCTAACTATTATTGGATAGTTTTAGGCTATACAATATTAGTGTCTTTGGCACTTTTAATGTTATTATTATTCTTACATAAGTATCGAAAAGAAATTTTTGATAATAACACCAAAGTAACCTTTATATTTTTCAATGTCAGTTTCATGATTTTGATTCAAACACTTGTTATTAAATACAATTCAGATTATTTATATGTTGTGCCGTTAAGTATTTTGCCAATTATCTTAAAGGCCTTTTTTGATGCAAGACTAGGATTATTTACTCATGTATTAACGGTACTGCTTTTAGGGTTTATAGTGCCAGATAGCTTTGAGTTTATTTATCTTCATATTATAGCCGGGATTGTTACTATTTTAACAGTTTCAGAATTGCACAAAAGAGCAAATCTATTTATTTCTATTGGCCAAATAACTCTTATTTATATGATTACTTATTTGGCATTTTCTATCATTAAAGAAGGAAATGCATCTCAAATTAATTGGGAGTATTTAATGATGTTTGGTGCCAATGGCTTGCTGTCTTTTCTGTCATTATTCTTTATTTATGCCTACGAGAAAATATTTGGATTGGTGTCAGATGTTACCTTATTAGAACTTTCTAGTACCAATACGAAGCTTTTAAAGGAGTTAAATGAAAAAGCACCGGGTACGTTTCAGCATTCTATGCAGGTTGCTAATTTAGCAGAGGCTGCAGCTAACGAAATTGGAGCAAATTCTATGCTAGTAAGAACAGGTGCATTATATCACGATATTGGAAAAATATTAAATCCAATGTATTTTATAGAAAACCAGTCTACGGGTGTAAACCCTCACAATGATTTATCACCTTCAGACAGTGCTAAAATAATTACAGACCATGTTATTAAAGGGATAGAGCTTGCAAAACAATATAGTCTTCCAGATAGAATTATAGATTTTATTAGAACCCATCATGGAACAAGTTTGGTGTATTATTTTTATGTTAAAGAACAGGAGCAAAGTCCAGAAGAAGAGGTAGATATTAAAAAATTTCAGTACAAAGGCCCCATTCCTTTCTCTAGAGAAACAGCAATTTTAATGATATGTGATGCAGCTGAGGCAGCTTCAAAAAGTTTACAACAGCCTTCAGCTCAATCTATAGACGATTTAATTAATAAGATTGTAGAAAAGCAAAAATTAGACAATCAGTTTATCAATTCAGATATTACATTTAGTGAGATTGAAAAAATTAAAAAAGTGATTAAGAGAAAATTAATGAACATCTATCATGTACGTGTAGAATATCCTGATTAATTTTATTGCAAAAAGCATAAAAAACCTTGCAATATTGTAATACGTATGTTACATTTGCACTCGCAATTTTTATGCTAACATTGTTAGTTTTTCGGAGAGTTGCCAGAGTGGTTAATGGAGCAGTTTGCTAAACTGTCGACGGGTAACTGTCGCGTGGGTTCGAATCCCACACTCTCCGCAATAATTGCTACTCGGGGTGTAGCGTAGCCCGGTTATCGCGCCTCGTTTGGGACGAGGAGGTCGCAGGTTCGAATCCTGCCACCCCGACTAAGTAAAATAGTGGAGTTTTTGCAGAAAGTTTACTTTCTTAATAAAGCGTAGAGATTTACTTACTAAGTTTTTAGTTTGTATCTAAAATCTAATCAGGATCAACCTAGTTAATCCTGCCACTACAAAACTGTTTTCGTAGAAACATAAAAACTACGGGCTCGTAGCTCAGTTGGATAGAGCACCTCCCTTCTAAGGAGGCGGTCATAGGTTCGAATCCTATCGGGCTCACTTAAAGCTTCACAGAAATGTGAGGCTTTTTTGTTTATATCCTTTTATTGACAAGGTATACAGAGCTTCTCTACATTGAAATCATTTTTTAAAAGAGCTTTTGTAAAAATAGCTTTTTACTATGATTAATCAAAATCTGTAAATATTTGACAGACATTTGACAGACATTTTCTCTTAAAATTCCCCCAATTGAAAGGCTTAGTTTGTTATATCCATATATTTTTTGCCACACTTCTGCTATTTACTTTTAGTAACTTCAATTATCGTGAGTAAAACATAGGCATATCTTCTTCTTTCAATTCAGCTATTTCTATACCTCTTAAGTAGGTTAAGCTTACATTTATTATATTTGAATTATGAGAAAGTTACTTTTTATATTAGTGATAGTAGCATCTACTATTAACTTCTTATATACTTTTGGATATCAAGGAGAGCCAATGAGTCAATTAGAGTTTCTGTCTCGAACATTTGGGAGTATTCTTTTCGGAACACTTTCAGTTGTACTATTATTAAAAAGGAAAAAACCAATTAAACCATAGGCATATCTTCTTCTCTCAATTCTGCTATTTCTAAACCTCTTAAGTAGGTTAAACTTTCATTAGTTATATTTGAAGTATAATTCGATTTAATTATGAAAAATTTAATTTATTATGTATTAATTAGCGTAGTGTTTTATAACTGTAAAAACTCCCCAACAACAAAAACATTTAATATTCCATCTGAAATTACAACAATGTACAGCAAATATGTAAGCGCTTGGAGTGATGCAGATTTCACAACTATCTCAGAGGAAATATACGAATTACCATTTACCCTATATCTAAGTGATTCCACTATAACATATAAAACAAAAAAAGAATTAGTCTCATTTTTAACAAATTCATTTAACACTTTAGAAGAAAATAATTACGGTTATTCAATCACTAATAGATGGGAGCATTACAAAAAAGATGATAATATAGTTGTAATCGAAATGAATTTTACAAGATTTTTAAAGGATAGTACGATAATGGGTGCCAAAAACAGAACGGCTACATATATCTTAAGAAAAAAGAATGATGAATTTAAAATTTCAGCAATGATTCCTCATACTCCTGTTTCAGAATAATGAACCATAGGCATATCTTCTTCTTTTAATTCAGCTATTTCTAAATCTCTTAAATAGATTAGAGTCACATGTTTTGTATTATTAAAAAATTAGTTATGAAAAGCAAAAAAAAATATTTAGTAAAATACTCACTAGAGTTTTTAGTCATAGTCTTAGGAATTTCAGTTTCTTTTTTTGCACAAAACACAATAAAGGAAAAGGAATTAGACATAAAGAGAGTGTTAATTATAAAAAATATTTTGAATGAATTAGAATCAAATAATGAATATATAACAAAGACAAAGGATAATTTTTTCAGAGAGTTTGATTATGTAAATGGATTACTAAACAATTCATTAACTAAAAAGAAAATAAAAGAATATCGAAAAAACTATTCTCCCTTAAATCCATTTTTTTCTGTTGTTAGCTTTAGACCTTCAAGGTCAATATATAATTCTCTTTTAAATGACGGTAGTTTCAACTTGATAGAGTCTCCAAAACTCAAAGCGCTTATTGATGATGTTTATAAATTAAATTATAATTCCATATTAAATATTATTGAATCAGAAAAAGAAATTGCTTTTGAAGCAGACCGTTTTTTTGTAAACAATCATTCAGAAGTTTACGTCCAAAATTTCTGGTTCAATTTCAATAATGATAAGCTTATAAACAGTGTTTTTGAAATAATGCAAAATGATAATCATTTCAAAGCATTAATGGTTCAAAAAATAAGTTATATGGAAATTAAAACTTCGACTTTAGATGAGTACTCAAAAAAAAGAGATTCTTTGATAAAGTTGCTAAAAATAAAATTAAAGAAATAGAAAGGAACAAAATAATAAATATAAACCATAGGCATATCCTCCTCCTTTAGTTCTGTTATTTCTAAACCTCTTAAGTAGATTAAACTAATTTAATTATGAAATACTCTTTAAAAAAAATTGCACTAATAACTGAAATAATTGGAGGTGTTGCTTTATTTGTATCACTAATTTTTGTTGGTATTCAGTTTAAAGAAAATACGACAGCAACAAAATCTGCTACTGCAAATGCTGCAAATGCAATAACTGTTTCTTGGTATATTGAAACCGGTAATAGTGCACAATCAAGCCAACTTCTATGGGATTATATAAAGGACCCAAAAAGTATAACTACTGGTGCTGAAAAATTCCAAGCTACTATATTAATGCACGGCTTAATATTGTCGTTTCAAAATAATTACTATTTAGCAAATGAGGGCACTCTTGACCAGAATGTTCAACAATCTCTTACTGCTTCTATAAATGCCATAAAAAACCAACCAGGTTGGCAGGAATATTGGAAGAATAGAGAATCTCATTTCTTTGTGGAATTTAGAGATTATATGAACTCAATTTTGACATCAGGTACTGAAGTAGATGAGGGTATCTATGAGGATTTAGAAGGAAATTAAAAAACCACAACTAAACCATAGGTATATCTTCCTTCTTCAATTCAGCTATTTTTTAATCTTTTTAATAGGTTAAAATTTCATTTATTATATTTGATTGTATAAAATAACTAATTCATAAAAAATGAAAAAACTACTCTTTCTCTTTTCTCTTATAATTTTTGCATGTCAAAGCCCAACAAAAATTTCTGAAAAAGAAGTTATGGACACATTTAATTCCTTTTTTGAGGTGTTGGATAATGATTTAGATAAGTTTGAGTCTATGGTAACTGAAGATTTTTTCATCTTTGAAAACAGTAGACGCTATTCTAAAGATGAATTTATTGAATTTGTAAAAACTTTCGATATTGTCAGTAGTGAACGAAAATTTGAGGATGTTGTTATAGATACTGATAATAACACTGCACATATTTCATTAAAACAATTTGGGGAGTTTATTGTAAATACTCCTGATGGAAAAGCTAAGCTAGAGTTTGAATGGCTTGAAAGCACATATGCTGTTAAGATAGACAATAAGCTGAAGTTTAAATTTTATTTTTCAGAAGCTATCAAAACCAACACTACTATTTTAGAATCAGAAACTATTAATTAAATTTAATGTGTTATAAAATTCTTTGTAAATTCAATTCATTAGCTATTTCTAGATATCAAAATTAGCCCAAAAAAATTATATTAGATTCCACTTTAGGTAATTCACTCACATTTTTTATTTTTGGTATGATTGCTCTAATTGGATTTTTTATAATGATAAAAGTAGTACCAGAAACCAGAGGAAAATCATTAGAAGAATTAGAAGAAGAGTTTGTGACAAGTTAAATGCTATATTCGTTTATTATAATAGTTAAGAGTTAATTAAAAAATAAGTTTATGTAATATTTTTAGAAATTTTGCCTCAATTAAACCAATACTTTTTTTTTAAAAAAAAAGCAACCCATTTTTAACTTCCTTTTTATTTAGCACAATCTTAGTTTAGTAATTACATTAATAATTTATTGTCATTTAAAATAAATATCTAGTATGAGTTTAAAGCGTTTAAAAAATCTAAAAGATAATAAAATTGGAAAATTCAGCTATTTAAAATATGGTCTTGGTGAAATTTTTCTTGTAGTAATTGGAATCTTGATAGCTGTTCAAATAAATAATTTAAATGAGGAGTATAAAGAGAAAAAAGTTAAAAAAGATTTCTTAATTAATTTGAAAGAAGAAATAATTTTAGACACCCTACTATTGTCAACTAAAATAGTTGAATTTGAGAAGGTTAATGAATCAGTTTCTAAAGGGATATTATTATTAAATAAAAAAACACATTCAGATTTAGAGACTATTAATTTTGAACATGCAATAAGTAGAATTATGGTGTTAACTCCTTTGAATAAGAATACTAATAAAAATAATACTAAAATATCTAATGGTATTATTGATGATGTTAATCTAAATAATCTTATTATGGAATATTATGAAAAAATTAATTATCATAATGAGGTGATGAGGAAATTTGGCGAAACACTTCAATCAATATATATCAATCAAATAAGTCCGTTTATCAAAATTAATCCTCAAAATAAATTTGAATATTCATTAGAGTTATTAAAAGATAATCATGCATTTAATAATGCGTTCCATATTTCTTTAGGTTATAGAATACAATCTGTAAAATGGTTAAAAATTCAAAAAACTCAAGCCCTGAAAATTTTAAAAAGCCTATAGTTTTGGGACATAATCAAAACTAATTTTTATTATTCATAAGTTACTTTGCAATCTCTCTTACCTATAAATAATTGAAGTATATCATCATTACATAATTCATTAATTACAGGAATTATAGAAGCTTCGGTACTATATGATATTTGTTTAATTCTTTTTATTTTATTGGGGTGAACAAAATTTTTGGGCTTAGGATTAATGTTGAATTGTGTCATTAAAAAAGGAATTTTTATCTGATTTGGAAAGAGAAGCTTCCATTTTAAAACTCTATTAGATACATCTATTCTTTTACTGTTAGTAATAAAATAACCTTCTTCAAATTTGGCCAATATTTTTTCTTCTTTTTTAAAGTTTGTCGTGTTGGTCTCTAAACAGATTTCAAAAAAACCTTCGGTAGAATTTTCCCAAGAATTAAATCTATCCACTACTTTTCCTTTGCCTAATAAACGTAATATTACTTTCAGAAAAGATGAAACAGGAGCTTTTTCTAGCAGTTCAATATAAGGCCCTTCTGAAAAATAAATTAGTGCATTATGAGGTTTTTTTCTAGAGCCATTTACTACTTTATATCCTAATTTCTCAAACTCTTTGAAGGAAGCTTCTAGGTTATTTGTTTTGTATAGTACATGACTTACTTTCATTTAGGAGTTTTAAAAAGAACCGTATAATTATGAATTATTTTAATTGAATAGGAATGATTTGATTGGTTTCTCTGCTTTTTTCTGCCATAAAGCCCATGATATGACTTTCTACAGATGCATCTATAGTGGAGGTTAATAAATTGGGATCTTGTTTTTTTACAGCATTAATCCAGTCTGTGACTAAACCCCAATCTCCACCGCCATGGCCACTACCTTGATAGCCACTATTTTTATTTTCATCTATAGTAACATCCCATTTAGTTACTTTACCTGTTAAGAATTCTGTGTGTGTAAACTCAGTCATATCCCCTGTGATATCTCCATGAGAGCCCATTATTCTAGTTCTTCTACCATGATAGGATGTAAAAGCCTCCATAGAAAAATTAGCAGTAATTTCATCTTCAAACTCCATAGATGTTACATAATGATCTGGTTGATCATTTTCCATTTTGTAAACACAACGACCATAGTTTGTTGTTTTTAATTGTTCTAGAATATATTCTCTGTGTTTGGAGGTATCATCTGGCAAGTCAAAAACTGAAGACCAACCATCTGGGTCATTATAAATTTTTAAAGCAGAATATGGGCAGGTAGCTTCTACAGCACAACCATCTGAACATCTATTGGTACTGCCTTCAGGAGCGTTTTCTTTTTTAAACCACTTTAAGCTACCATATGCAGCAATACTTTTACAGGGCTTTCCTATCATCCATCTTAAAATATCTAAATCATGACAAGATTTAGCAAGAATAATTGGTGTTGTTTTTTTTGAGTTATGCCAGTTTCCTCTCACATATGAATGAGACATATGAATATGTTCTATAGGTTCTAAATGCTGAATACTTATCAGTTTCCCTATAGACCCAGATTGAATCATTTCTCGTAATTTTATAAAATAAGGTGCATACCGTAATACATGACATACGGCAACAATTCTCCCTGTTTTATTAGCCAAATTTAGGATGTCTAAACACTCCTTTTCTGATGGAGCAATTGGCTTTTCTAATAAAACGTCATAGCCCATTTCTAATGCTTTCATACAAGGACCATAGTGTAAATTATCTGGTGTGGAGATAATAACCGCATCAGCAAATTTAGGTCTATCAAAAACATGTTCCCAAGTGTCAAATCTATTTTCTTCTAAAATATTATGTTTTTTTGTATACCGTTCATTTCTAATTGAGATGGGCTCAGCTACACCTATGATATCTAATTCTTTAGGGAATTGTATTCCATAATTCCCATACACATTTCCTCTTCCTCCAGCACCTAAAGTAATTACAGTTACAGGATTTTCAATATTAGGGTTTCCAAATTCTCTTGAAGGGATTGTTTTTGAGTTGTTTTTTGTATGAGCAAATCCGCTAAGTGGGCTGGAAAGAAGAGTAGCCCCACCAAGTCCAATTGTTAAATTTTTGATTGCTTTTCTTCGATCTATTTTTTTCATAATTCCTGCAGGATAATTTAATTTTAGTTAACACTATTTAAAATTGTCCTATCTGCAACTAATTTAGTAAATATATTTGGAAACATATAATTAAAGGAAATTCAAAGGTTTTTGGAAATCAATTACTTATTTGGTTGTTAACAAAGACATTCTGTAACTTATACCCATACTAATAGATGCACTACTCAAAGCACCACCAATGGCTTTTATATAACCTGCTGTACTTCTAAAAGCAAGTCTTGAATTTAATTTATAATTAAAACCTACACTTGGTTTTATAATGAATCCTTCACCGGTATTAATATTTCCTCCACCAGCACCACCAGCTAAGCCTTGAAGAAATATATTTATTTTATTATTCA
>Ga0233426_10000297_pt1 | contig 55436 bp, 40 predicted proteins | sample SI_118_April2016_6_FD_179875 | JGI IMG/M metagenome (GOLD analysis project Ga0233426, IMG submission 179875) | Seawater microbial communities from Saanich Inlet, British Columbia, Canada - SI_118_April2016_10_MG | ecosystem: Environmental > Aquatic > Marine > Inlet | place: Canada: British... | reverse complement strand
AACAGCATTTACTTCTGGAGTTGAATCCTCACAAGGGCCACACCAAGAGGCAAAGAAATCTAGTATTACCGTAGTTCCCTTATTTAATATTTGATGAATATCGTGTGAATTACCATAGGTATCTTCTAAGGTAAAAGAAGGAACAGGAGGGACTACAGATAGGCTGTATTCAACTTCTGCTCCAATTTGTTGACCGCTAGAATTCGTTACAGAAACTGAACAATCATAAGATCCTAATGGTAAATCTACAGTAAACACTTCTTGGTCACCAAAAGATAAGGTTTGAGTGGCAGAAATTGAATTATAAACTCCATCAATTGTATAATTAAATGTAAACCCACTTAATTCTTCTGATCCAGTGCTTAATACACTAAAATCGAAACTAGTTGTTTCACCTTCACTTTCTACTACTTGATAAATTGAGGATACATCCAAAGAGACTTGTTCTAAAATAGGCTCTTGTACACTTACATTTGCAATGTTTAAACGAAACATATCTGTAACATTGTGATGACGAAATGCAAGATATACAGTTTGTCCGTTAAATGAGGAAAGATCTAAATCTCTGTACATGTAACCATCTGATTCTCCGGTAATTTCGTTAAAATATACTGCAGAAGACTCTAAACTAGTAACATCAGACTGCGTTGATACGTATACGGTATAATTTTCATCAGGCCATAATTGATCTTGAGCTGAAACTTCCCAATAAAGCCTTGGGGAAATTCCCGAAGACAAGTCTATAGCTGGAGATACAATCCAATTATCTGGATTTAAAGGATTTTGATCCCATGATGCAGAGGAAAGAACATTTCCGTCTCCATAATCAGTAATAGTCCAATTAGCACCATCGCCGTCAGCATCAATTAGAGTCCAATCATCAATACCGTTATCAAGATCTAAAGTAAAATAAGTCTGGGCTGTTGAGTAGGAAAGACAAGATATTGTCAATAAACAAAATAATAATTTCTTCATAATAGGGGTTTAGGTTTTTTTTAGATGAATAACAATAATTATGCCTAAAAGGCACGTACATCTATTTAACCTCCAAAGGTAAATCTTAATTTTAAACCGAAGCTATTATTTGCAGTATCAAAGGATGTGGCTACTTCGTATTTGGCAACCATTCTATCGTAAAATAATTGGATGTTTACCTTATCACTCAACGCATAATCTACCGTAGACTTAATAGAGATGTCGGTTCTACCACTAACTCCTTGGTGGGTATTTTCTTCTAAACTTCGAATAGCAGACTGGGATTTACGTATAGAGAAGTCCAGGTTTAGATCTAGGTTAGATTTGAATGTTCTGGCTCCATTAGCTGTGTTTAAGCTTATTTCAAAATCATCTATTCTATAACCCAATCCTACCGTAAAGCTTTGGCTTGCTTGCTCCTGTACCTGGTTATTGTTTAAACTCAACGAAATCTCACGTTCTCTACTGTATTCCATTCGAGTAGTTAAACTGTTGTTCATTGTTAAGTCTAGCTTTATTAGCGGACTAAATTGCTCGCGAATGTTCACAGTTTCAATTTGATACTCGGCTATGAAGTTATTATTTGCATCAAAACTCTCAGGATTACTTTCTGGCGTACCTGTAGGTGGATTTAATTTGTCGTAAAACAGATTGGTATTGTATGTTCCGATAGAATAATTAGAGGTATAAGCATGAGAAATGGATACATTTTTAAAATACTTTTTAATCCATTTCACATCGGTAAGGCCATCGTATTTAACCGTCCAATTGGGCAGAGGGGTTTTAGGGAATTTATCTAAATTTTGTTTAGAGGCATTTGTTCCCGAATAAGCTGCCATGAAGGCAGGTAGTAAAACTTCTTGAGAATTGGGGCCGAAACCAATCGGATAGCCAATATCGTCATAATTTAATTGTCCTTTATCAGCCGCTACCCGCTTTGCAATTTGAGCTCGTATAGCTCTAAAGTCATCAAAAGTTTTAGAGGAATTTATTTCCATTTTCCTAAAGGCGGTATTAATCGCTAAGAAAGACATGGTAAAGCTACCTGTTTCGTTTCTGTTTAAACTTTCAAATCTGATATCGTCTATGGTACCTGTATTTCTAAAAGTTTGAGAAGTATTTGTGGTTGCATTTCGTTGAGCTGTTAGTTTGATTCTTAGTTTTTTTACAGGCTCTAGAGTCGCTCTAATATTTAGGCGTTGTGTGTTTTGTGTGGTGTACTGTTGGTTAAGCAGCGTATCGTTTGTAATCCAATCCTTTTCGGAAAAAAGAACTAAGCCATCGGCATCCAATTGTTGACCGAGAACAAAGCCCCAGCCCGGAGCAAATTTAGAATTTAGCACATCACTAAGACCTAAGGGACCTACTCCAGGTTTAAAACCTGGAAGCATGGTTCCGTTGCCTTCATCGTAACTAAAGTTTATGTTTTGAACCGATAAAATTGCTTTTGTAAGGTATTCAAATCCTCTAAACTCACGCTCCTCTTCTTCCTCTTCTTCCTCTTCTTCCTTATCCGATTTGTTTGTTTCGGCACTTCCACCAATAAATTTATCGTTTCTCTTGTTTCGAGAGTTCTTCTTTTTCTTGGAAGAATTAACTTTTTTGAAATAAGGAACCTTATTGTAAAGCGATTTTAAATTTAACTGTGTGTTAATTTTATAATTATTTGTGTTTTGTATTACATTACCTAAGTTAATTGAATCATTTACTGTAGCTCTAGATCCAGCATTCCAATCGTAGGTGGCATCGTAATTTAAAGACAAGGTTACCCAATCTGTTAACGGAAACTTATTTATGGGCACAGTATAACGCACGTCAAATTGATGATGATAGGAGGTGGTTCTTCCAAAACTCATAATACTATCGCGAAGCGCATCTCTTTCCGATTGTGTATCTATTTTACCCTCGGGCTCATCTACAATAGATCGGGAGTTTGTAGAAAAATTTAATTTAATGCTTCTGGTTAAATCGAACTTCACACTGTAGTTTTGAGTGATGTTAAACAATTTATTGAACATTGTATCTGGTTCAATAAGAGCTATAGAATTTAAGGCATTTAGGCTGGCTAAATTCCTCATTTTGGTTTCGGAGTAACTTTTATTAAAGTCTGTTCGAGCAGAAAGAGTTTTAGGCATTAAGTAAAAATTAAAGTCTTTTATTAATCTTAAGTATTTAGACTTTTTTAAGAATTTAATTTTACTGAATGGTTTGTAGTTTTTGGGACTGTTATTAAAATTATATCCTATACCTCCATTATATTCTTGTAGAAGACTAAATTCGGTGTTAATATTTCTATTAAACACTTCATTATACGAATAGCTTAAGCTTATATTTTCTATGTCGTAGAGTTTATTTTTGGATCCTCCTTTAGATTTTCCTTTTCTACCCTTACTGTTGTCTTTACTTTTAACCGCTTGTTTTTTTCCGCCACCTCTTTCTTTACGAACGTTGGTTAAATTAATAGAGCGCCTAAGCGTGTAATTTTCAACAATACTTCTGAGGGTGTCTTTGGCTCCTTGAGTTTGTTCTGCATCAATAGAAGCTTGGAGTTCTACATCTGGATCTAGCGGATTAAACTGAGGTTTTAATACGGTTTCAGAAATTCCTATATAAAGCGGTATTTTAATATTGGCATCTTCTGAAAACAACTTACCTAATTCTATATTCGAGGTAAAATTGTATTGTCGAGTTTCTTCTTTATTCCTTTCGTTTACACTTTGCTCTAGGCTACCAAAACCTACCGAGCTAATATTACCGCCCAAACTAAAGCTTCCAATGTCTGCCAAACGGGTTTTCATTTGCGCTTTTGCAGCCCATCCTCCACGCTCATCAAAATCTGTTAATCGCAATTCGTTTATCCATATTTCTGCGCATTTATCTAGCCCATCGTCTTCCGGATTAAAAGCTGGATCTACTAAGGGATTTCGAACACCTAGCATGATTGTACGTACATTTCCTAGATTAGGATTCCCAACAATGGTAATCCGTCTTGTTCCATCTAAATAAGAAAAGGGTTCGGTAAAGCTTACGTTTACATTTCCACTTCTAATTTCGGAGTTTCTTGCAGCTTTTGCTTCTTTCAATTTATCGAAGCTAATTTCAAATTCGTTGTTTTTTGGCCAAATTTCATCTCTTGCCGAAGCACCCCATTGGGTAACATCTAATGGAACTTCGTATTCGTAATAGTTATAACTATAATCGGTTCCTACCCGAATAAACATGCTTAAATCTTTGTCATTTAATGTATTTTCCGGAGTTTTTTCTTCGGCATGCACAAAGAATTTAATTTTCTTGTAGGAGCGCATGTCCATGGTTACATTTTTAAACGCACCACGCGCATCACCGTTTTGCAAATCGCAAACCCTAAAACTCATAGATTGTTCGTTAAGCTGTTGTGTGGCTGTAGAGCCTAGCACACGATCTCTAATAATACCTGGAGGTAAAACGTAATTCACCGGATCGCGGCGACTGTTTTCTTCTAAATTAACTACAGATATATCAAAAGCTGTATTGTCGCTTTCTGGCACATCGGGCGAAGCCAAACTGTTTAAATACTTGCGCCACTCTCCACGAACCATATCTAAAGTTGCAAAACGCAATACAGTAGGAGATGCAAAACCTCTCATAAACATACGCATAAATCGTATGGACTTGAAATCGGGTATTGTTCCTATTTTATTTTCAAAATCTCGAATAGGAACTTTAAACTGAATCCACCGAGTATTGTTGTTGGGTCCTGCATTTTCTATAATAGAGGTAATAAAATTTCGCCCTACTTCCTGCAAGGAGTCTGGATCCATGCTTATGCGGTATTGATAATAAGACTCAGACTCGCTAAGGGTGTAATCACTGTTAATATCCTCCACATTTGGCAGCTGAGTATAGGAAGATTGAGCCGCGTCATCCATAGGAGAATTCCCATCTAAACCATTGTATTTTTTATAACGATCCAGAATACTTTTCTTTTGAGAATCGTAATCAGAGCCATAAAAAAAATGATAATTATCTGCCGATGGATCCTCCTCTGCATTGATATATGCAGCAGAACCCTCGCCGTAACTTTCACGAATACGCTCTAAATAAGAACTGGTTTCAAAGGAGTTAAATGGAACAAAGGAGCGTTCCATCTCATCGTCTAAACCATCTAAACCAACATCTTGATTTTCTCGTGCACTTGCCCCACTGTTAAAAGCAGTAACCAAAGCTTGCACAGAAGGAACTCTACCCCATGCAGTGGTATCAATATTATCGTCACCACCATCAATTGGCAATCCGTTTTCGTAACTCTTTCTAGAATCTTTTAGTATATCCTCGGATACATTCCCTAAATTGATGTAAAAATCTCCACCCGGATCTGAGGGATTTTCAATGAATGGATCCATCAACCAAAATTCTAAAAACTCAATATTTGCAGTTTCAAAATCATTGTTGTCTATTTTCCGTACAACCCCACCCCAACGAGTTTCTGGAGCTAATAAGTTTCCGTCCTCACCAATACCGTTAGAATAATCTCCGCCTTCAACATCGTAATTATAAGGACCTCTTTCTTCAGGATAAAAAGCCAAATCGAAGGTTCTCAGTCTTAAAGGCTGACCATTTGGAATGTCCTTGTCTGGGAAAATTTCATTTATCGAAATTTCCCGCACATAAGGATCCTCTCGGTCTTCGTCGGTAAGGTGGCTGGGTGCATAGGCTGTTTCTCTTTGGAAATCGGAGTTGATGAAATACCAAGAAAGCAAAGCTCTGTTGTAACCGTAACGAATGTCGTTGCTTAACAAACCTTCGGGAAACAAAGCCGGATCCTGAGGTGTACTCGCTAAATTCCATGCCGTAGAATTTCTTAAATCTATGGGTGATTGGCTGTTTTCGAAATCATCTATATAAGCTGTTCCCTCCTCATCAACACTTAGTGCTTTTGAGTGTCCAGGGATAAATTGTGCAAATTCTCCAGTTAATGTAATGTTAGATTTTTCTTTGGTTTCTATTAAAGGGAGTTTATCTAAAAGTGTGGTTAGTAGTTGAGATTCAGTTTTGTAAGAACCGTTTATACCCCAAATGGTATTGGATATAGGCTCATCTCCCATATTAACTTTAACGGTTTGAGAATTCTCTGATAAATTTAAGAGTGTTGCACTAAGTAAAAAGTCTTCATTAAATTTATAATCGGCATGCAAGCCCAAGTAGCGTTTGGTTGTACTGGAGTAACCCGAGTTGTTTTCTAATTTTACGTCTATTTGTTGTCCAGAACTTAAAATTCCTTCGTCAATAATTTTAACTCTACCTAAGTTGTAATCTACCGTATAATGAATATTTTCTTCTAAGGCAGCACCTCCCATAGTAACACTAACAGAGCCTTGAGGTATGTACATTGCGTTTAAAGGTATGTCTGCTCCCGAAGAGGATTTATACTGTCCCTTTAATAAAAACTTGTTTAATTCTGCCAGTTGAGAAGCTGCTGTTTTGGTCGAATCGTACAAGGCATCAAATATGTACGAATCTGTTATTTCCTGACTTATTCCTGCTTGCTGAAACTTGTTTCGTAAATAGGAACCAAAGGGCTCTATGGACGGAAGGTAAACCCGGCCGTTTGATTTCTTAATTGTTAGATCTGATATGAAATCGAAAACTCCATTTGGCCCCGGATCGTTGTTTTGGTTTAAATTATCCAAATTCAACATCTGTATTATTAAAGAACTACTCAATCCTTCTTCTGGAATGTATGGCAAAGGCGTACCAGACTCATCGTCTTGGTACATAATCTGAAGATCAAAATCTTCTTCGTTTACTTGATATGCGCCAAGAGCGTAAACATTTTTCATCATTAAGCGCCACATTGGAAGACTCACATCGAGGGTAGTCGATCGCAACAATTTAAGAATCAATACGCCAGGTGAGGCTACAACGTTAGAAAATTCTCCAACTTGGTAAGGGGTGCCATTAACCGTGTATTGGAAAGAAACCCCCAAAACCTCATCAGAATTTAAGGATTGGTTTAAGGAAATAAAACCAAGTTGGGCATTGTAAGTATATTCTGAACTGGATAATTTCTTTGCATTTTCTATCTTTTCATAATCTACCGATTGAACAAATCCAGAACCATTTAACAAGCTTGTTATTTGGCTAACTTCTCGAATTGAAGAGTTGCTGGCTACTAAATCGGTTGGAAATAAATTGTTGTTTCTATTGTCTGGATTAGTTATATTAATGGGCTCAGAACTTAATCCTAAATTTTGATTGTAAGCTTGATTTAAGTTTTCACCTAAATCTTGAAAAGCTAAAATATTTCTAACGTTAGAGGTGTTCCCTGTTTTGTTGGTAACCCAAACCTCTAAATTAGTAATAGTTACATTAGAACTAACCAAAGGCATGTTCGCTAAAGCTACGTCGTAAGAATTGTAAAAATACTGCGACAAAAAGAAGTGTCTGTTCGCTTCGTAATCGTCGGCATAAATTTCAAAATTTGTAGTTTGTGCTCCACCTTCAACTCTTATGGTACTTGTTTCTGATTTCTGCTCTGAGAAAACAGTGGTAAAAGTGGCTTTTCCAAATTGAAATTGAGCTTTCACTCCAAATAAACTTTGAGTTCCCGATATGAGTGAACCACTTAAAGGTAAACTTACATTTCCCAGTTCAATTTTTTTGATGATTTCGTCTTCAGTTCCCGTATACTCGAGCTTCATTTGATTTTCGAAATCAAATTGACTTTTAGTATCGTAGTTGGTACGAAGAGATAGTTTGGTTCCAATCTTTCCAATAACATTCATTTGAATGCTTTGATCGAAGTTAAAGTTAGATTGATTTCTTTGATTCTCCGTAAGAGATGGGTTTTTGGTTTTATTTACATTCCCCGAAAAAGATAACTCCGCCGAACCTTGAGGTCTTATATCAACAGTATTTCCGCCAAAAACTCGACTAAAAGATTCGCCTCCAATTTTCATTTTTGGTTTGGTTCCGGCAATACCTTGGTCACTTAAATTTGACTGAACCTTGTCTTTCCAAAAACTTTTAATTTGCTGTTTAAACAACCAGTTTTTGTAAGCAGACTCGCTCATAAATGTTGGCCTGGAAGCTTGCAAACCTCCTATTGAATTCTGGAAGGAAAAATCTCGATTTACTAAACTGTATTCAATATTTTTAGAAAAATTACCTGGATCGTTAAAAAGCATCTGAGGGTAAGGCAAAGCCAAACTATCGTCTTGTGCCTTGACAAGGGTATTCCCTAGAAAACACAAAAATAGCGTAAAAATAAATTTAATACCCCTATTACACTCCACTTACAACTGCTTTAACGCCTGTTTTACAAGGTCTTCCACTTCTATTTGAGGATCTTTTTCTAATAATTTATCTATGAGCTTATGTACCGCTTTCATAGGAAATCCAAGAACTTCTAAGGCAGATAACGCTTCTTCTCTATTTCTATTGCCAGACTTGATGGTGATTTCTATATCGTCAAAAGTCTTGAGCATTTTATCCTTTAAGTCCAGGATTATTCTTTGGGCTGTTTTGATGCCAATTCCTTTAACCGATTTTATTAAAGCAACATCTTCGCTCACAATCGCATCTCTAATTTCTGCAGACTGCATGGAAGATAAGATAACTCTTGCCGTGGAGGCTCCTACTCCAGAAACTGAAATAAGCATTCTAAATATTTTACGCTCTAGTTTTTCATAAAAACCATAAAGGGTATGAGAGTCTTCTTTTATTGAAAGATGGGTATAAAGTTTACAGGATTCTGATTCGCCAAGATTAGAGTAGGTGTTTAGAGAAATGTTTAATAGATACCCAACACCATTGCACTCAATAATAGCATAGGCTGGGTTTAGCTCCACTAATTTTCCATTGATATGTGTAATCATTTTCTGTTTTGTTTAATGTGTGCATCAGCAACAGCTAAGGTTGTAATGTCAACAATTTCCTTTACGCTAGCGCCGAGCTGAAGTATATGAATCGTCTTTTTTAAACCAATTAAAATTGGACCTATCGTTTCAAAACCAGCAAGTTCTTGCATTAATTTATAGGCAATGTTTCCAGATTCCAAATTTGGAAAGATCAACACATTAACCTGTTTATTGGCTAAGTCTGAGAACGGAAACTTCTCAGCAAACGCTTCTTTATTCATTGCAAAGTTAGCTTGTACTTCTCCATCTAAGGTTAAGTCAGGTCGTCTAGCACGTAAAATACGAACTGCTTCTCTAACTTTTTTAGAATTTGCATCTCTGGTAGATCCGAAATTCGAATACGACAACATTGCCATGGTTGGCTTTATTCCCAATCGAAGAACTGAATCTGCGGTGAGTTCTGCTATGTCAGCTAATTGCTCTGCATTAGGATTTACATTTATAGTTGTATCTGCAATAAAAACAGGGCCTTTTGCTGTCATAATTACATAAAGTCCTGCAACGCGTTTTACACCTTCTTCAGTCCCTACAATTTGCAATGCGGGTCTAATGGTTTCGGGGTAGTTTCTAGAAAAACCTGAGATCATTGCATCAGCCTCTTCTAATTCCACCATCATGGAGCCAAAATAATTACGCTCGCGCATTACTCTTCTAGATTCGAACTGGGTGTAACCATCTCTTTTTCGCTTTGCCCACAAAGCGTCTCCAAACTCGTTAAGTTTTTCTTGCATTTCCACGGCCTTTGGGTCTATTATTTGCACCCCCTCAAAGTCAAATCCATGTTCTTCAATCAAAGCTTCAATTTTGTCTATTCTACCTAGTAAAATAGGCTCGCCAATAGCCTCGTCTTTTATAATTTGAGCTGCTTTTAAAACATTGTAATGGTCAGCTTCAGCAAATACTACGCGCTTCGGGTTTAATTTTGCCCGAGTTGTAACGTTTCGAATCAGTTTGTTATCGCGTCCAATTCGTTTGTTGAGTGAAACCTTGTAGCGGTCCCAGTCATCAATAGTACCTGTTGCAACTCCAGAGGCTATGGCTGCTTTTGCTACCGCTGGTGCAACACATGATATTAACCTTGGGTCGTTGGGTTTTGGTATGATGTAATCTGTTCCAAATGTTATGTTTGATTCATCGTAGGTAAGGTTTACTTCCTCTGGAACTAATTCTTTTGTTAAATCTGCAATTGCCTTTACCGCTGCAATTTTCATTGCCTCGTTAATTTTTGTTGCTCTAACATCTAAGGCTCCTCTAAAAATATAAGGAAATCCTAATACGTTATTTACCTGATTGGGGTAATCGGATCTACCTGTTGCAAAAATAATGTCTTTACGCGCTGCCATCGCTTTTGCATAAGATATTTCTGGCAAAGGGTTTGCCATTGCAAAAACAATGGGCTGAGTACTCATAGACTTAACCATATCTTGACTTACTACATTCCCCTTAGAAAGACCCACAAAGACATCGGCATTGTTCATTGCATCTTCTAATGAATTTAAATCTCTATCGGATGCAAATTCTAGCTTATGACCGGATAAATTTTGTCTATCCGAACGGATTACACCTTTACTGTCGCACATCACAATATTTTTATGAAGCGCTCCTAAAGAAATGTAAAGTTTTGTACAAGAAATTGCCGCTGCCCCAGCACCGTTTATAACAATCTTTACATCTTGTATGTTTTTCTCAACCAGTTCGAGTGCGTTTAATAAAGCTGCTCCAGAAATAATTGCAGTTCCATGCTGATCGTCGTGCATTACCGGAATATCTAACTCCTCTTTTAAACGTCTTTCAATTTCAAAGCACTCGGGTGCTTTTATGTCTTCCAAATTTATACCGCCAAAAGTAGGTGCAATAGCTTTTACTGTTTTTACAAACGAATCTACATCGTTTACATCCATTTCAATATCGAATACATCGATATCGGCATATATTTTAAAAAGTAAGCCTTTTCCTTCCATTACAGGTTTTGAAGCCTCAGGTCCTATGTCACCCAATCCTAATACAGCTGTTCCATTAGAAATTACAGCTACTAAATTTCCTTTAGCAGTGTATTTGTAAACGTCGTCTATGTTTTCCGCAATCTTTAAACAAGGCTCTGCCACGCCTGGCGAGTATGCTAAAGACAAATCTCTTTGAGAGTTTGTGCTCTTTGTTGGTACAACTTCAATCTTACCAGGTCTTCCTTCCGAGTGAAAATCTAACGCTTCCTGCTTTCTAATCTTTACCATATATTATTTTTTTTATAACTAACAAACATACAAAACGAAAACGGTTGCAACCTAGTTATAACCTAGAAGTTTTTGGCAGAAATAGGCTAGAACTATTTACTAAAATAAGTAGTTTTTTAAGTGTGTAATGGAATAATAAAAAGCGAAGACAGAAGCGTTGTTAGCTAATAGCGCTCCACTGCATTTTGTTGTGGTGTGCACGCATGTATTCTTTGAGTATGGCTCTATTTTCATCCGAATTTAGCTCCGGATCTTTTTGAAGCAATTCTAAAGCAATTTTTCGAGCATATTTAAGTATTTGAGAATCCTTAAGAAGGTCTCCAATTTTCAAATCTAACAGACCACTTTGGCGTGTACCCATAATATCTCCAGGACCTCTGAGTTTTAAGTCGGCATCGGCAATTTCAAATCCATTTTGAGTTCTAACCATTGTTTTAAGTCTAAACTTAGCATCTTGACTTAGCTTTAAACCACTCATTAAAACACAGTAAGATTGCTCTGCCCCTCTACCTACCCGACCTCTTAATTGATGAAGCTGAGACAAGCCAAAGCGCTCGGCACTTTCTACCACCATAACAGATGCATTCGGCACATTAACGCCCACCTCGATAACAGTTGTAGCAACCATAATATGAGTTTCACCTCTAACAAATCGAGCCATTTCGGCTTCTTTATCTTCAGCCTTCATCCGTCCGTGAACCACAGAAACCTGAAATTTAGGTTTTGGAAAATGCCTGCAAACCCCATCGTATCCATCCATTAAATCTTTATAATCCAGTTTTTTACTTTCTTCAATTAACGGGTAAACAATGTATACCTGTCTGCCCTTTTCGATTTCTTGCTTTAAAAAATGAAACATCGACAATCGGTGTTGATCCGTTTTGTGTAAGGTGCTAATTGGTTTTCTTCCAGGAGGCAATTCATCGATTAAAGAAATATCTAAATCGCCATACACCGCCATAGCTAATGTTCGAGGAATAGGTGTAGCAGTCATTACCAGTATATGGGGTGGTTTGGTGTTTTTCTTCCACATTTTTGAGCGTTGAGAAACACCAAAACGATGCTGCTCATCGATTATAGCAAGGCCTAGGTTTTTATACCGAACTTTATCCTCTAATAATGCATGAGTCCCTACCAATATATCAAGGGTTCCAGACTCCAAGGCTGCATGAATCTCTCGTCTTTGCGCCACTTTTGATGAGCCGGTAAGCAATGCCATTTTCATTCCTACAGCCTCTACCATTTCTTGCAAGCCCTTAAAATGTTGGGTAGCTAAAATTTCTGTTGGCGCCATTAAACAAGCCTGAAAACCATTGTCTTTTGCTATAAGCATGGCCATTAAAGCAACAATGGTTTTACCAGAACCCACGTCTCCCTGCACCAAACGATTCATTTGTTTACCAGAGGCTACATCTAAGCGAATTTCTTTTACAACTCTTTTTTGAGCGCCGGTTAACTCGAAGGGCAATTGTTCTTTGTAGAATGTGTTAAAGTAAGTCCCAATTTTAGAAAATGGATACGAAAGAAATACTTTCTTTTTATGATGTTTTAATTTTAACATAGCCAACTGAATAAAGAAAAATTCTTCAAACTTTAGTCGTCTTTGGGCCTGAGCCAATAATGCTTCCGATTTTGGAAAATGCACATTTAATACGGCCTCTCTTTTACTAATTAATTTGTACTCTTTTCTGATTTCCAAGGACAGAGTCTCTGGAATATATTCCATTATTTGGCTTAACAGTTCGTGAACCAATTTTGAAATACCCTTAGAATGCAAAGATTTTAAAGTTAATTTTTCCGAAGACGGATACACCGCTTGCATAGAGGTTACTAGGCTAGATTTATGAGCCACTGCAGTTTCTATTTCAGGATGCGAAATACTGTAGGTTCCGTTAAATAAAGTTGGTTTTCCAAAAATTACGAGATCCTCTCCAACCTTAAGACTTTTTTTCACCCAAGACACTGCTTTAAACCAAACCAATTCCATTGAGGAGGTTTCATCTTCAAAAATGGCTTTTAGTCTTTTTTTACGAGCAACACCTTCTTCCTTTACTCGAATAATTTTCCCCTTAATTTGGATGTCTGCTAAATCTGCTTGCAGTTCAGAAATCGTATGAAAACATGTTTTATCTATGTATCTAAAGGGGTACAGCTCTAATAAGTCTCGGTAACGGTAAATATTTAACTCGCTCTGTAGGGTCTCTGCACGCTGAGGCCCAACTCCCTTTAGGAATTCAATTGGACTGTCTAATATGTGCGGATTATTCGGCATTATTAAGTTTTAACAAAGATATGCAATCGGTAGAAAACGAAATTGTTTTCTATTTTATAAAATTAGATTTTCGAGCTGCAATAAAAATACACAAAATTTAAAAATTGTACCAGTATAAAATAACTACTATTATACGGTAAGTTTACAAGCGATTTTTTGAAATAATACAAAGTTTACTAATAAAAATAAACCATCCAGGTATTGTTCTATTTTGGGAATCCTGAACTGTTTTTGTGCAGATTTTTAGTAGATTTGAGGATCATACGAATATAACAAGATTTACACTATGGATTTAAAACCTACGCGCCTATTTGAACTTGCAGAATATACCCGCCAAAAGTTCAATAAAAACGATGTATTAGCAGGTAAAGAAGATGGAGTATGGCGAACGTATACCGCAGACGAATATGTTTCAATGTCTGACTCTATTGGATACGGTTTACTTAACACCGGAATAGAAAGAGGCGATAAAATTTCTGTTATTTCTCAAAATCGCGCAGAGTGGAATCTAGCAGATATGGGGATCAATAAAATTGGTGCAATAAATGTTCCTATTTACCCAAACATTACCTCTGCCGATTACGAATACATTTTAAACGATGCTGGCATAAAAGTTTTGTTTGTAGGCTCAGAAGAAATTTTCGATAAGGTGCATATGCTTTTAGACAAAGTGGAAACACTTGAAGCAATCTACTCTTTTGACGAAATTGAAGGCGCCAAAGATTGGCACGAAATTATTGAAAGCGGACTCGCAAATCCTCAAGCATCTAAAATGAAATCAAACCAATTGGAGGTGAAATCTTCCGATTTGTTTACACTTATTTACACATCCGGAACAACGGGAAACCCCAAAGGAGTGATGCTCTCTCACGACAATTTATTTTCGCAACTCGAAGGTCTTAAAGACACTTTGCCACTTAACGAAACAGATAGGGCTATTAGTTTTCTTCCGCTTTGCCATGTATTTGAAAGAGTTGTAGAATACTATTACCTGTTTAAAGGAACCTCTATTTACTATGCAGAGAGTATTGAGCAAATTGGCGAAAATTTAAAAGAAATTAATCCAACAGTAATGCCTACTGTTCCTAGACTTTTGGAAAAAGTATACGATAAAATTGTAGCCAAAGGGTCTGAGCTGAATGGTCTAAAAAAAGGACTGTTCTTTTGGGCACTCAACCTGGGATTAAAACACGAATTAGACGGTCAAAATGGCTGGTTTTACGAGTTTCAACTAAAAATAGCCAACAAACTCATATTTAACAAATGGAGAGAAGCTGTTGGAGGAAACATGAAATACATCTTTTCTGGAGCAGCAGCTTTACAACCTCGTTTGGCCAGAGTGTTTACAGCAGCTCAAATGCCAATTTATGAAGGTTATGGTCTCTCAGAAACATCGCCAGTTATTTCTGTTAACAGTACAGAACCAAAAGGGAAATGCTATGGAACAGTAGGTAAAGTTATTGCAGGGGTAGAAGTGAAATTTGGCGAGGATGGCGAAATATTATGCAAAGGGCATAACGTAATGATGGGCTATTACAACAAACCCGAGCTAACGAATGAAGTAATTGACAAAGATGGATGGTTTTCTACCGGAGACATAGGGAAAATGGTAGATGGTGTTTACTTGAAAATTACCGATCGAAAGAAAGAAATTTTCAAAACTTCGGGGGGAAAATATATTGCTCCCCAAGTGATGGAAAACAAATTTAAAGAATCCAGAATAATTGAGCAAATTATGGTTGTGGGAGAAAACGAAAAAATGCCTAGCGCTTTTATCGTTCCCGAATTTGAAGCTCTTAAAGTTTGGTGTAAACTCCACAATCTGGACTATACTACAAACGCAGAAATGTCTCAACATCCAGTAGTTTTAGAGAAATTTCAATCGGAAATAAATCATTATAATCAGCAATTTGCTCCTTTTGAGCATGTAAAGAAATTTGCAGTAATGAAAGAAACCTGGTCTATTGATGGAGGTGAGCTAACGGCCACACTAAAACTCAAACGCAAACCTATAATGGAAAAGTATCGAGAAATATACCAAGAAATATACAGTTAAAAAAAGCGCCGAATGGCGCTTTTTTTTTGTCTTAAAACTATTTGCATCCAATTCAGCCGCTGCTGTAAAACCCTTATTTTTTTTATACTTATGACCTCTATTAAGCCTAAATCGAAACAAAAAAAAGGTATGCACGCCAAATAAATTACTATTTATTATGCTTGCATACTTAATATTTTGTAGGTTTGAAACTCAAATAGCAACGAATATGACCTACAAAAAACACGCTATAGATTTTCGCATAAGATGGGCTTGGCATAGCATTTCGAGATTGTACAACGACAGCGCAAAAAAACACCAGGCAACTACCTCTACTGCCTTTGCAATTTTAAACATTGAAAAAGAAGGCATTCTATCTACACAGTTAGGCCCAAAAATGGGAATGGAATCGAGAAGTTTAACGCGCACATTAAAAAACATGTTTGACCGGGGCTTAATTAGAAAACAAACAGACCCAAAGGATAGAAGAAAAGTTCAGCTCTTTTTAACAAAAAAAGGAATTAATTTAAGAAAAATAGCTTCGGAAAATGTAAAAACATTTAATGAACGTGTTTTTACAAAAATTAGCGAGCAAGACTTGGAATCTTTTAATAGAGTAATGCAAGCCGTAAATGAAACCATAGAAGAATTGAAGCATGAAAACAACTAGAGAACTAAAAGGAGTTGCAGTAATTGGCTCTGGAATTATGGGTTCTAGAATAGCCTGTCATATGGCAAATATTGGACTGAAAGTATTGTTACTAGATATTGCACCTAACAAACTAACCAAACACGAAGAAAATGCTGGGCTGGCTCTAGACAATCCTAAGGTTAAAAATAGAATTGTTGTAGATGCCTTAAAAACTTGCTTAAAAACAAAACCAGCTTCTTTATATAAAAAAGACTTTGCTCTTAGAATACAAACGGGAAATTTAACAGATGACTTTCAAAAAATTGGCACTTACGATTGGATCATTGAAGTTGTTGTAGAACGTTTAGAAATCAAAAATCAAGTTTTCGAACAAATAGAAAAGCACCGAAAAAAAGGGAGTATCGTATCTAGTAATACTTCAGGAATTCCGATTCATTCGATGCTCGAAAATAGAACAGAAGACTTCAAAGAGCATTTTTTAGGAACGCATTTTTTTAACCCTCCAAGATATTTAGAACTTCTAGAAATCATCCCTAGCTCTTTTACAAAGCCAGAAATTGTAGACTTCTTAGTAGACTTTGGAACTCTACACCTTGGAAAAACAACCGTTTTATGTAAAGATACTCCTGCATTTATAGCAAATAGAGTTGGAGTAGCCGGAATTTTAGCACTGTTTCATCTAACAGAAAAAAAAGGTTTGTCTATACAAACCGTAGATCAGTTAACAGGGTCAATAATAGGCAGACCTAAATCTGCTACGTTTAGAACCTGTGATGTTGTTGGTTTAGATACATTACATCAGGTTGCCAAGGGGCTTTACCAAAACTGTAAAGAAGACGAGGCAAGAGCTTCATTTTTACTTCCAAACTATGTTCAATTACTTTTTGACAATAAGTGGTTAGGTGATAAAACCAAGCAAGGTTTTTACAAAAAAACAAAAGATGAGAAAGGGAAGACTGTTGTACTAGCCCTAAACTTAAAGAGTTTTAAATACGAAGCTCAAGCACATGTAAAACAAAGTGTTTTACAACAAGCAAAAGAAATTAAAGATGTAAGAACTCGCATCGCTTTCTTATACAATAGTCCGGGTGAAGTAGGACTGTTTTACCGAGAAATGTTTAGCGATTTATTCGCCTATGTTTCTCATCGAATTCCGGAAATAACTAAGGAATCGTACCGTATAGATCAAGCAATGAAAGCTGGTTTTGGCTGGGAGCTAGGTCCCTTTGAAATTTGGGATGCTGTAGGAATTAAAAAAGGGTATGTTACAGCAAATAGCTTAGGAAAAACAATAGCGCCTTGGATAGAGCTTGGATTAGAAAAAGGACTAGAAAGCTTTTACAAAATTGAAAAAGGCACACAGAATTATTACAAGTCAGAAACCAATACTTATGAAGCTTTAACGAATAAAGTAACGGAACTAAGTTTGTTTGTTCGAAAAAAAGAACACACTATATGGACAAGCCATGTAGCCTCTTTAATTGATGTAGGCAATGAGGTGTTAAACTTAGAGTTTCATTCTAAAATGAATGCAATTGGAGGCGATACTCTGCAAGCAATTCAACATGCTATTGACGTAACTGAGAAGGATTACAAAGGACTTGTTATTGCAAATCAAGCTCAAAACTTTTCGGTAGGAGCCAACTTAGCTATGATTTTTATGCTGGCAGTAGAGCAAGATTATAAAGAATTAGACCTTGCTGTTAGAGCCTTTCAACAAACCACTCAAAGAATACGCTACGCAAACATTCCAGTGGTTGTAGCCACACAAGGTATGACTTTAGGTGGAGGCTGCGAAATTGCTATGCATGCAGACCGAACACAAGCAGCCTCAGAAACATATATGGGATTGGTAGAAATGGGTGTTGGATTAATTCCTGGCGGTGGAGGTACAAAAGAAATTGCACTGAGAGCCTCAGAACTCTTTAATAAAGGAGACATTGAAATACCCTTGCTTAAAGAAATGTATCTAAATATTGGCATGGCTAAAGTTTCTACATCGGCACACGAAGCAATGGACTTAGGTTTATTAAGAAAAGGTATAGATGGAATTTCGATAAATAAGAAACGATTAATTACTGATGCAAAATCATCAGTAATTGCTCTAGCAGATAAAGGCTACAAAGCACCATCTAACGAGAAAAAAATTAAGGTACTCGGAAAACAAATTTTAAGCACTTTATTAGTAGGAGCAGATTCCATGCATCACTCAGGTTTTATTACAGAACATGAGAAACTCATGTCGGAAAAACTTGCATTTGTTGTTGCCGGAGGAGACCTCTCCTCTCCTACCTTAGTTAGCGAGCAATATTTACTAGATTTAGAAAGAGAAGCCTTTTTATCGCTTTCTGGCGAACAAAAAACACTTGAGCGAATTGAACACATGTTAAATAAAGGAAAACCACTACGCAACTAAGCCCAAAAAAATGAACGCATATATTGTAAAAGGATTTAGAACAGCTGTAGGGAAAGCACCGAGAGGTATTTTCCGATATACACGAGCCGATGACTTAGCTGCAGCAACGGTAAAACATTTAGTTGATGCCATCCCAGAATTGGATGTTAATCTAATAGACGATGTAATTGTTGGTAATGCAACTCCAGAAGCAGAACAAGGTCTAAACATTGGTAGGATGATTTCTTTACTTGGTTTAAATACAGATAAAGTACCCGGAATGACTGTTAACAGATATTGTTCTTCGGGAATAGAAACCATTGCACTAGCTACAGCAAAAATTAATGCAGGAATGGCAGATTGTATTGTTGCCGGTGGTGTAGAAACCATGTCGCCTATACCTTTTGGAGGCTGGAGAGTTGTGCCCAACTTAAGTGTATCTGCAAAAAACCCGAGTTGGTACTGGGGTATGGGAAACACTGCAGAAGAAGTTGCACGCCGTTACAATATTAGCAGAGAAACACAAGATGAATTCGCCTTTAACTCCCACAACAAAGCACTAAATGCTATAGATACTGGATTGTTTACTGAAGGTATTGTACCGATTGAGGTAGAAGAAATATTTTTAGATGAAGATGAAAAAAGACAAATACGAACATTTACCGTAGCGACCGACCAGGGACCTCGCAGAGGAACAAACCTTAAAGCTTTAGCCAAACTAAAACCCGTATTTGCAGCAGGAGGATCTGTAACAGCTGGAAATTCTTCGCAGACGTCAGACGGAGCAGCCTTTGTATTGGTTATGTCTGAAAAAATGGTGAAAGAATTAAACCTCGAACCAGTAGCCCAATTATTAAGCTACCATGTAGCAGGTTTAGAACCCAGTGTTATGGGAATGGGTCCTGTTTATGCAGCACCCAAAGCACTTGAAAAAGCAGGCTTAAAATTAAAAGACATCCAACAGATTGAATTGAATGAAGCATTTGCATCTCAATCTGTAGCGGTAATAAACGAATTAAATTTAGATCCGAGCATCGTAAATGTAAACGGAGGAGCAATAGCCTTAGGGCACCCTTTAGGATGTACAGGTGCAAAATTATCGGTGCAACTGTTTAACGAAATGAGACGAAGAAAACAACGCTACGGTATGGTAACAATGTGTGTAGGAACTGGGCAAGGTGCAGCAGGCGTATATGAGTTGTTAAAATAAATTCGATTCGTTAGATAATACAGTATAAGAGCCCTCATGTTTATGGATTTTTAGATTAAATGAGTGGAGGGAAATTTTAATAAAAAAGACAGTAAAATGGACTATTTAAAAGGCGGAGAGTTCTTAGTAAAAGATACGGCAGCAAATGAGGTTTTCATTAGAGAAAATTTTAATGAGGAACAAAGGATGATGTTTGAGGCAACCCACGAGTTTCTAGAACGTGAAATTCGTCCGAATTTAATGAGATTTGAAGAAAAAGACTACGCACTGGTAGAACGTTTAATGCGCAAAGCAGGCGAATTGGGTTTACTGGGCATAAGTGTACCCGAAAAATACGAGGGCTTAGGTATGGGTTTTAATACCGGCATGTTAATTTGCGAAGAAATTTCTAGTTTAACCGGCTCAATAGCAACCGCCTTTGGCGCTCATACAGGCATAGGCACACTGCCCATTTTACTTTACGGCAGCGAAGAACAAAAACAACATTATCTACCCAACTTAGCTTCCGGAAAATGGATGGCTTGTTACAACTTAACCGAACCTAACGCCGGCTCTGATGCCAACGCAGGAAAAACAAAAGCTGTTTTAAGCAAAGATGGCGAACACTACGAAATTACTGGGCAAAAAATATGGATTTCAAACGCCGGATTTGCAGATGTTTTTATTGTATTTGCCCGAATTGAAAACGACAAAAACATTACTGGCTTTGTGTTCGAAAAAAACAAGGTTAAAGGAGTAACACTAAACCCAGAGGAATCAAAACTTGGGATTCGATCCTCTTCTACACGACAAGTATTTTACAATCAAGTTAGCGTGCCAAAATCGGCGATGCTAGGAGAGCGAGGAGAGGGATTTAAAATTGCTATGAATGCTCTAAATGTAGGTCGTATAAAATTAGGTGTTGCCGTAACGGGCGCCTCTAAAAAGGTGATTGATTACGCCGTAAAATACGCCAACGAACGCAAGCAATTTAAAACAGCCATTGCTTCTTTTGGTGCCATACAATACAAATTGGCCGAAATGGCTACTAAAACCTATGTAGCTGATGCCGGAAACTATAGAGCCGGACAAAACATAGAAGACCACATTGCCCGATTAGAAGACCAGGGACTTTCGCCCCAAGAAGCAAAGCTTCAAGGAGTAGAAGAATACGCAATTGAATGTGCTATTTTAAAAGTGTTTAGTTCGGAAGTGGTTATGTATGTTACAGATGAAGCCCTACAGATTTATGGAGGCATGGGGTTTTCTGCCGAATCGGAAGTAGAAGCATGTTATAGAGATGCCCGCATTTCTAGAATATACGAAGGAACCAACGAGATTAATAGATTACTGTTGGTTAAAATGATTGTGAAAAAAGGAATGAGTGGCGCTTTTGATTTATTTGGAACAGCAAAAGCAGTTGCAAAAGAACTCTTGAGTATCCCTTCAATACAAAACCCAACAAAAGAACTTTTTAGTGAAGAAAAAATGGTGCTAAAAAATCTTAAAAAGGCAATTTTATTACTTACAGGAGCAGCTGTACAAAAATTAGGAGACAAAATTGCTTTGGAACAAGAGCTCATGATGAATCTTTCTGATATGATTATTGTGACCTATATGTTGGAATCTGCATTGCTAAAAACAGAGAAACTAGCAGCTAAACCTGAAAATAAAAACATCGAAGAAAAAATACTGATGTGCACCAACTTTTTACACCATGCGGTTGATGTAGTTACAAAAAATGGTAAAGAAGCACTTTACGCTATTGCAACAGGCGATGAGCAAAAGATGCTACTGATAGGATTAAAACGATTTACCAAGGTACAGCCCACAAATTTAAAAAACCATAGAAGGACGATTGCAAAAAAAATAATTAATGAAAACTTCTATTGTTTTGACTAAAGAATCCTCTTTCCACTTGAGTGTGTTTATTGTAGAAAAGAAAAAGGTTGAATTGGAGCTTTTTTTTGAATAACACAAATTAAGAGTTGGAACAATTATTGAATAGATTGCTGCCGAAACATTTAACTGACGGGATGAAAAGACTAATATATATAGTGATACTTACACTAGCATTACTGTTTAATGGCTGTAAAAAAGAGGAATCAGATTACATCAAAAACTCTAGTGCAAGCTCTTGGAGTTTACGAGAGGCATACCTGGGTTTTGCAGGCATCGAGTTTTTAGAAAACAATCTAATTATTTGGGAGTTTAACGGTGCAAACCAATTAACTGTTTTACTAGCAGACACGGTATTTAATCAGAACATACCCTTTAGTAGTATAAACGAAGCCGTTTATGAATATACAGCAACCGACAGTACTATTGTTATTAACGGACAATGGTTTAACTTAAATTTAGATTCTAATCTATTATCCATTGACCAGAATCCTGCTTTGGACGGAATACTACTAAACTTTGTAAAAAACGACTAAGTATAAAAAATAATAAGAGGCCTATTTTTTAATTCAAAAATTAGAGTATTTAAACTAAACTTTTCTGAAAACATTTCATCTATTTTTCGTCCATTTAACGAAAACTATTTGGTAAAATGAAGACTAAACTCTGAGTAAATACTAATAAGATTCAAGATGATTTACTTTAAGTTGACCAAAAAAGCACCCAAAATTGGGTGCTTTTTTATATAATTATTTCTCGAAATGCTTTTCGATGAGGTGAGCTATATAAGCTCTATGAGCTAAGGTAGATGCTCCGAGAGATTTAGAGCGTTTCATTTCTTTAAGCGTTGTGTTTAATAAAAGAAACACCTGGGTTCTAATTTGAGAACTTGTACCGCTGTCTTTAGATACTCGAATAAGTCGGTTAACAAATTCAACTTGCAAGTTCATGCGAAAGCTATTTACATTCCTGTTTTTGTCTGCTTTAAACATTGCATTGTCTAAATCTTTAAAATAAGAACCTAAATCGTAGTCGTTTCCATACAAGCTAGAGTTTACCATGCGATTTAATACATTTCGGTTTAGTAACTGACCCAAAACCATTTTCTGAATACTTAAAACACGCTCGTGAATTTTCGGATCTTCGCCTATATAAGGCGTGCTAAAACCTCTACGCTGACGCTGTAAATAAGGATATAAATCTGTGGCAGTTTCGAAAGCATTGGGTGCAAAGGCATAGGTAGTTAAAGCCGTCATTGCTTGTTTTTGATCTTTTAAAGATACGGGAGTAAAAGGCTTATCCTCTGTATTTTGTCCCACCATTGCTCTATTTACATTTACCCCAGCAATTTGCCTGCTAATAATCTTTAAAGACGTAGCATGTTGCCCAGTTAAGGTATAATAAGAATTGAGCACCTCCTGATGAGAGCCTCCATCTTTACGGTATTTCTCTAAAATAGATGGGAAAATTTTATTTACTAGTTTAATTCTGTCGATTGCATACAATACAGGATCCGAGGTTAAATCGTAAATCATTGCATCTGGATCCATTCCTTTACCAGTTCCACGCATATCATCTGCATCGTTTGCAAAACCATGCTCGTGCTTGATGCTTTCATCTAAAATGGCTTTCAGTCCGTCTTCATCTACTTGAGCGTAGGCAAAACGAATGGCCCAATGATCGTAAGCTCCAGGAATGGTATCGTAATACAATCCTTGATTCTCTGCTTCTAAACTAAAGTTTATGGATGGATATTCCATAACACTAGAACACAAACCTTTTTCATAGGTTGTTTCTTTATTTAAGATCTCTTCATACGTCAATAAATTAGAACCTTTAAAGTTATGGTTAAGGCCTAAGGTATGTCCTACTTCGTGCAACACGAGTCGTCTTAAAGATTCTCTTATTAATGTTTCTTTACTCGCCTCAGAAAGTTCCAAAGCATCTACTGCATTGTGTGCAAAAAGGTTATTCGATTGCATTAAAGCAGATGCAGAGCAATAATGCTCGTCCATAGGATTGTCTTGTTCTAAAAACAAGGCTGTATTTTCGAACAGCTCTCCTTGTTGAATTCTTTTGGTGATGTAAATCCATTCTAACATAATATCTGCTCCTAAAATTTGTCCGGTTTTTGGATTCACAAAACTTGGTCCATAACCACCAAAAGGAGGTTTAGGCGAGGAAGTCCATCGCAGTACGTTGTATCGAATATCTCCGGCATCCCACTCGGCATCATCGGGTTGAATTTTAACTTGAACAGCATTTTTAAAGCCCGCACTTTCAAAAGCCAAACTCCAAGATTCCACGCCTTCTTTAATAATAGATCTTAAGGCTACAGGAGTTGTGTTTTCAATCCAATACACAAGAGGTTCTATAGGTTCAGACAAAACTAAACTGGAATCCTTTTTAACTAAGTTCCAACGGTGTACTAAATCTCGGTAATTCAAAACATCTGTAGTAGTCATGTCGTTTACATTTGTAGTAAAAAAACCAACGCGCGGATCGTCAAAACGAGGTTTGTAGTTGTTACTTGGCATTTCGATTAAAGAATGTTGCACCAAAATATTTACATAACGAGAATCGGCAACAGCTGAGCTGCCCGATTTTTTAGGAAGCGCATTGTCGTAGGAATACTGAACAATAATATCTGTATTTTCGGGGTAGTTTTTAAGTTTATGGTATTTTGTTTTAGTCTTACTTAATTTTCCAATTTGAAAACCTTTAAATCCCGGTCTGCTCGCACGTTTTATTTGTTGCAGCATTTCAGTTAAAAATATTTTATCAGCATCTACCAAAAATTTAGTACTGTCTTTACTCATTGCAAGTATAGATTCGCTTACTAAAACCGGGCTATTTACATTCGCATCTGCAGAACGAGCCAGGGCACTTTCTTGGTCAAAATAGTAACGTGTATTTTCTTGAATAAACTCAATTCTGTTGTAGTATTTCTGAATTTTAAATACTTTAGAATTTCTAAAGTTTCCTCTAAAAAACCCAGCATCAGTAACTCCATTTTCGATATAAGAAAAATGGATGTACTCTTTATCTAATTGATCTTTGGTAATTTCTAAAAATAAATTTCCTTTGGTTTTATCGCGGTACATAGTAAAAAGCCCCTCAATTTTCTCGGCGTTTTTTATCTTCTGCTCGTACTTATCTGCCGACTCGTTTTTCTTCGATTTTTCTGTTTTAGACTTGTCTTTTCTCTTAAAAATTTGTGCATCAACAGGTTGAGTACAGTTTAAGAAAACAAAGACTAAGATTAGGCAAGAAATCCACTTTTTCATGGCAGGTATTTTATTTATTAGAATTCAAAGATAAGGCTTCAATACAACATTCATACAATTTTATCCTATTTTCAAATTAATTGATCAAAGCCTTCATTCCATTTTTCGAACACGCCTTTGTGTACTTACCTCATTGTATTGATTACCTTTGCAGCATGAAAATTCAAACGCATCAATTAAAAAACGGCATACGTATTATTCATCATCCCATACAAAGTGAGGTTGCTCACTGTGGAATTATGATTAATACCGGCTCTAGAGATGAGGCAGCCACCGAACAAGGTATGGCTCATTTTATAGAACACGCCTTATTTAAGGGTACAAAAAACCGAAAAGCGTTTCATATTTTAAGTCGTTTAGAAGATGTAGGTGGAGAGTTAAACGCCTATACAACTAAAGAAGAAACCTGGTACTACGCCAGTTTTATGAAAGAATATTACGAGCGATCGATAGAATTACTTAACGATATTGTTTTTCAATCTACCTTTCCTGAAAAGGAATTGGAAAAGGAGAAAGATGTTATTATGGATGAGATAAACTCTTATTTAGATAGTCCATCTGAAGCCATTTTTGACGATTTTGAAGAGTTGGTTTACAAAGGACATCCTATTGGCAGAAATATATTGGGTACTAAAGAAACCTTAGAAAACTTCAACAGTAAAAAGGCCAAGGAGTACCTTGGGACGCATTACCACACCAACGAAATAATTTTGAGCTCTGTAGGAAATATAGATTTTGATAACTTGGTTAAAATTGCAGAAAAGCATTTAGCTAAAGTTACTACAAACACAAACCATGGAAAAAGGCTTGGAATAAATGACTACCAAGCCAGAGATTTGCGTGTAAAAAAAGACATTATGCAAGCGCATTGCATGATCGGAAATAGAGCTTACAGTGCCTATGACCCTAAAGCCCGAACACTTATTTTACTGTCTAACTTATTGGGTGGGCCAGGAATGAACTCCCGACTTAACTTAGGCATTAGAGAAAAGTATGGTTTTACGTATGCAATAGAATCTAACTACACCACTTATTGCGATACAGGTTTGTGGAGCATTTACTTTGGTACCGAACCGCAAAGTGTAAAAAAAACACTTCAACTTATATACAAGGAGCTAAAAAAATTGCGCGATGTAAAACTAGGCCCTCTTCAACTCCAAAAAGCAAAGCAACAGTTAATTGGGCAATTAGCAATTGCGCAAGAGAACAACTGCAACCTAATGCAAAACATTGCAAAAAGTTATCAAGCTTTTGGCTCGGTAGAAAGTGTAGAAGAAGCAAAAAACAAAATATTAGCCATTACGGCAGAAGATCTTCAGCAAGTTGCTCAAGAAATTTTCGACGAGGAAGCTTTAAGCACCATTACCTTCGAACCCAAAGAAATTTAAATGGAATTTATCTCAAAAAAGCTAGACGATTACTGCAAGGAGCACACCAGTGCTGCCGATGCTGTTTTAGAAGAACTAAATAGAGAAACCCATACCTCGGTACTTAACCCCAGAATGATTTCTGGAAATTTACAAGGAAAATTTTTAACCATGCTAAGTAGCATGATGCAGCCTAAATGCATTTTGGAAATTGGAACCTACACGGGCTATTCGGCTATATGCTTAGCTAAAGGACTTCCAGTAGATGGTGTGCTTCATACCATAGATGTAAATGAGGAATTGGAGGAAATGAATACGCGTTATTTTAAAAAAGCAGGTTTGGAACACCAAGTAGTTCAGCACATTGGCGATGCCAGCAAGCTTATTCCGGAGTTAAAACTCGAAATAGATTTGGCTTTTATAGATGCCGACAAAAAAAACTACCCCCTCTATTTTGACTTATTAATAGATAAAATTAAACCGGGTGGTTGGATTATTGCCGACAATGTTTTGTGGTCCGGAAAAGTAATAGAGGAAATAGACAAGGGCGATAAAGCTACCTTAGCATTGCTAGCATACAACCGCAAGGTTCAGCAAGATTCTAGAGTAGAAAATCTCTTACTTCCCTTAAGAGATGGACTCATGATTTGTAGAAAAAAGGAATAGTTTTTGTTAACCATACCCCGTACAAATTAGAGCAACTCATATCTTATGAAAAAAGCAATATTACTCTTGGTGTTAAGTTGTCTTAGCTTTTTTTCTTACGCTGAGCATTTAATTGGTGGAGAAATGACCTACAATTGCCTGGGAGATAATTTGTACGAAATCACTCTAATCATGTATGTTGATTGTGGCCCGAGTAATGAACAGCAGATTACATTCGATGTATCAGGGCTTTTAACTATTTACGACAGTTCAAACAATTTTATAGAAACCGTAGAAATAACAAATCCGGAGGTTATAGAATTAAGTGATGAAACGGTAGGAAACGAATGTTTAACACTCCCCACCGATCTTTGTGTACTCAGGGGGATTTATACCGTAATCGTTGAATTACCTCCTATTGTGGGCGGCTACCAATTAGCTTACCAACGTTGTTGCAGAAATCCTTCCATTATAAATGTAGATACCCCTGGTGAATATGGAAATACGTATACCACAAACATTCCAGGCTCAGAGCTTATTTCGGATTGCAACAGCAGCCCGTCCTTTAACGAATACCCACCACTGGCACTTTGCTTGGGCGATGACATTATTGTAGACCTAAGTGCGACGGATCCAGATGGTGATGAATTAGTTTATTCACTTACCACTCCATTTCATGGAGCAGACATTACTAATCCTCTTCTTATTACACCACCTCCATTTACAGCCGTTCCATGGACGGCAGGTTATTCCGAAAACTACCCTCTAGATGCTAACCCGGCAATCAGTATAGATGCAAATACGGGTATTATTACCGGAACGCCCAACCAAATGGGTATGTACATTATAGGTATTAAGGTTGAAGAGTACAGAGATGGCGTCTTGATTAATTCTGTGGTACGAGATTTTCGTTTTTTAATAGTAGACTGTGATGTCATTACTTCTTCCATACCTTTAAGCTCTTGGTACTGCAACAGCCTTACCGTAAGCTTTACAAATGGAAGCGTAAACGCAAATACTTATTTATGGGATTTTGGGAACGGAAATGCAACATCTGCAGAGTTTGAGCCTAATTATACCTATCCAGATACTGGAAACTATACGGTAACTTTAATTGCCAATCCAAACACCATTTGTGCCGATACAAATGTCGTTAGCTTTCCATTGTACACCGAGCTAAACCCTATTTTTACGGAACCCGATCCACAGTGTTTAGGTACTAATTCTTTCTCTTTTGAAGGTGAAGGCATTATACCCGAAAATGCAGTATTTAACTGGGAATTTGGAACGACATCGACACCAACAAGCTCCAATCAATTAAATCCCTCTAATATTGTTTTTCCAACCGTTGGAATTTTTCCTGTAAGCTTTAATGTGGTATTTGATAACTGCGACGAAACCTTTAACTCGACTATAGAAATTTACGACGAAGTTATATTCCCGACCATTCCAGCCCAAGCTTCTCAGTGTTTGGAAGGAAACGTATTTAACTTCTCGGCAGCCGGAACCTATCCAACTGGTTCTAATTTTCAATGGAATTTCGGACCGAATGCCAATCCTCAAACTTCGTTTCAAGAGAATCCGACAGCCATTTCTTTTTCTTCCCTTGGAGAACAATTAATTACCTTAAATGTATTGTACAATGACTGCGAAAATGCCGTGCAAGGAACGGTACAAATAATTGGAATTGAAAATTTAGAAATTGAAAGTACACCAGCTGCAGGTTGCGAACCATTTACCGTAGAGTTTAGCAGTTTACTAAACCCCAATCAATATGGTTTTGAATGGAATTTAGACAACGGAATAGTAAGTAACCAAACGAATCCGGTTGGCATTTATACCGAAGGATCTTACGACATCTCTTTAAGTGTAACAAACCTTAACAGCCTGTGCAAGGATAGTGTAAACCTTACAGATTACATTACTGTAGTACCTCAACCTATTTCCTCGTTCAGTCTTTTATCGGATAGTTTAATATACAACGAAGCGGTTCAAATAACCAACAATTCTTTGCATGCCAATTCCTTCTTGTACGAATTTAGTTCGGGTTATACGAGTACAGAGTTCGAGCCGGAATATACAATTCCATCTATCGGAGATTTTACCATTTGGCAATATGTACAAAACCAATACGAGTGCATCGACTCTTCTAGCGTAGATTTGTTTGTAGAATTTGAACATACCTTTTGGGTGCCCAATGTATTTACGCCAAATAATAATTTGGTAAACGATGATTTTTATGCAAGCTATACCAATGTAGAAAGTTATCGAATGCAAATATTTAACCGCTGGGGAGAAATCGTATTTGACCAAGAAGGCAAACAGCCTAAATGGGACGGTGAAGATAAAACCAGAAAAGATAAGTTAGACAAGAATCAAAAGAGCGATACCTACGTCTATTTAATAGAGTACAAAACTATAGCAGATACAAGCCATAAAGTCAGAGGTATTGTAAGTCTTATTCGCTAAGCGGCAAAGTAATAAGTTCTGCAAGCGATCCGTTTGGAAAACTAATACCCAATACATTCGAAAGAGTAGGTGCAATTTCTGTAATTGCAATTCGCTCATTTGTAGTTCCTTTTTGCACTTTCCAACCGTACCAAATTAAAGGCACATGCTGGTCGTACGTATATCCAGAACCATGAGTGGTTCCAGTATGGCTGTATTCTATCCAGGCAGGATCTAAAACCAAAAGCACATCTCCAGATCTTTTTTGATTGCATCCGTTTTGGAGGGAAGCTACGACTCCGGTAGTAAACTCACTGCGCTCCATAGAACGCGAGGTAACAGCTTTCTGTACTCCATCGAAACGAAGCATAAAATCTGCCGCTTTTTGCTGAACCTCTTCTAAGTTTAAGGCTTTTTCAAAAATTAATTCTCTGTTTAAAAAAAGCTGTGCATTTCCGTAGGATTGGACCCAAGGGCCAAGGCCGTATATATTCTGTAGAAATAATTTGAGTTCATTTATCGGCTCTTCAGCATCAAAATAACCCGCCGGAACCTTTCTATCTGTGAGGTAAGCAGGGGTTCTTACGGCTCCATGATCGGCGGTTAAAAACACCAATACATTTTCCTTCCCTAAATTTTCGTCAATATAGCTCAGGAGCTCTGCAATATCTCGATCCAGGCGTAAATACGTATCTTGAGTTTCTCTGGAATCGGCACCAAATTGATGCCCCACATAATCGGTAGAAGAAAAACTTACCGCCAATACATCTGTAAACTTATCTTCGCCTAGTTGCGCTCCTTTTATAGCTGCAATAGCCATATCTTTGGTTAAGCTGTTTCCAAAAGGAGTAGATTTAATAATTCCTTTACCGTTGGTTAGAGTAAGCATTGGTAAATCATGCGGAAATACGGGAGCATCCTCGCCGGTGAAAACGGCTTCGTAAGGACTGTTGTCCTCTAAACTTTCGTCGTAGAATTTAGCGTCGAGGAGTAAATCCCACTTTTGAGAAAGATACGTTTCGCATAAATTTTTCTGATTGAAACGCTGAGCCCATTTGGGCAGTTCTGCACCGTAAAAAGAACTGGAAACAAAATCACCTGTTTCAGAATCTAACCAAAATGCATGGCCCATATGTCCGGCTGGTAATACCGCCGATCGGTCTTTTAGTGCAAGGCCAATTACCTTAGAGCGGTTCATGCTAAACAAACGCAGTTCATCTCCAAAAGTAGTATTCAGCATTTTGGAGGGGGACATTTTGCCCGATGCATTGTCTGCACCCACAGTATTCATGGTGGAATCCGAGACACAATAATTGTACTTTTCACTGCTTCTGTTAAACCAAGAATTGGCAATAATACCATGACTAGAGGGAGTTGCTCCAGTATAAATAGATGCATGACCGGGTCCGGTATAAGTGGGAATAAAATTGTAATGGGTATTGGTACAGTTGTAACCTTTTGCTACGAGCTGCTTGAAACCACCTTCACTAAAATCATCCCAGTAACGGTTAATGTAATCGTAACGCATTTGATCTACTACAATACCCAGCACCAATTTAGGTTGATCTGTTTGAGCAAAAACATTGTAAGTAATAATGCAAAGTAAAGCAAGAACACGTTTCATATTGAGGCGATTAAAAAAGCTAATTAATGAGTTGAAGTACTGAATTTGTACACAAGAAAGAGTAAAAGTAAACAGGCTAAAATACTGAGAACTATGTTTAGAATTGCCAGGTTTGCTTGGCCATTACGAAGCATTTCGAAGGTTTCGAAACTAAAGCTAGAAAAGGTGCTAAAACCACCACAAAAACCGGTAACTAAAAATAACTTCCAGGTATCGTTTAAACCGAGTTTGGCTTGAAAAACATAAATAAATAAAGCTAGTATTAGCGTACTTATTACATTAGAAAATAAGGTTGCATAGGCAAAAGAAGAAGCAAAATAAGCCGCAGTAAATTTACCTATACCGTACCTGCATAAACTGCCTAAGCCTCCACCTAAAAATATAGCGATTACATTCATAAGGCTAATTTATACTTTTCCTTGAGTTTGCTTAGTAGACAAAACACAATTTTTGCGATAAGTATACCTAAAATAGCTCCACCTATAACATCTAAAGGAAAGTGCTTGCCTAAATAAATACGGCTGTAGGCTACCAAAATAGCCCAAGCGTATAGAAAGTAAGACAGAAATTTGCGTTCAGAAAAAAGCAGAGATACAAAAGCAGAGAGTGCAAAAAAATTGGCTGCATGCGATGATACAAAACCATACAAACCTCCTTTGGAAACGAGCAACCTGATGGCATCTTGCAGTTCTGGAGTGTGGCTTGGTCGCAAACGCATAAATACATTTTTAAACGCATGAACCGAAATAAAATCTGCCAAGCCCACCACAAGTGCAGTAAGCACTAAACCTTGCCAAAAAGCAGCGCGGTGTTTTTTTAAGAGTAAAAAAATGATCAGAAAAAAAATGGGTATTGCCGATTTAGTGGAAGAAATGAAAACCCACAAAGGATCAAAAGATGAGCTTCCTGCACCGTTAAGTAGCAAGAACAAGTCCTGATCCCATTGTAGTAATTTGCTAATCATTTAGCTGCTGCCAAATTAAATCCTTTAACTCCATTAATCCTTGTTGAGCAACAGATGAGAAGAAGACTGTTTTAACTCCCACAGGAAGTGTTTTAGAAAGCTCCTCTTGCAGTTCGTCGTCTAGCATATCGGATTTAGAAATGGCTAAGAGCCTATCTTTATGCAGTAACTCAGGATTGTACAATTCTAATTCGTTTAGAAGAATATTGTACTCTTTAGCAATATCATCTGCATCGGCCGGAACCAAAAACAAGAGTGTAGAGTTGCGTTCTATATGACGTAAAAATCGAATTCCTAAACCTTTACCTTCATTGGCTCCCTCAATAATACCTGGTATATCTGCCATTACAAAAGAACGATCGTCTCTGTAAGCTACAATACCCAAATTAGGCACAAGTGTAGTAAAGGCATAGTTGGCAATTTTGGGTTTTGCAGCAGAAATAACAGAGAGTAAAGTAGATTTACCTGCATTTGGAAAGCCAACCAAACCAACATCTGCAAGAACTTTAAGTTCCAGAATGTTCCAACCTTCCTCACCTTCGGTGCCGGGCTGCGCATAGCGGGGTGTTTGTCTTACCGAGTTTTTAAACCAAGAGTTTCCTCTACCGCCCATACCACCTTTTCGAACAATGGTTTCTTCGCCGTGCTGGGTAACTTCAAAAATAATTTCTTGAGTATCAGCGTCTCTAACAACGGTACCTAGCGGAACATCGATGTATTTATCTTCTCCATCGTCGCCAAAACTATTGTTGGAAGAGCCGCCTCCACCTCTACCGGCTTTAACGTGTCTTTTGTATTTTAAGTGGAGTAAGGTCCACATTTGATCGTTTCCTCTCAGGTATACATTACCCCCACGACCGCCATCGCCACCATCTGGGCCACCTTTGGCGGTAAGTCTGGAGCGATGTAAATGCACAGATCCGGCTCCACCGTGTCCGGCAGCGCAATGAATTTTTACATAATCGACAAAATTTGATCCGTTTACAGCCACTACAGTAGAGTATCTATTTCTTTACATAAGCTTTGGGTAATAGACGCTATGGAGCCTACACCTTTTATGCCTACAAATTTATTTTGAGCACTGTAATAGTCTTTCAAGATTGCGGTTTCGTTTTCGTAAACTTGAATTCTATTTTTTATAATTTCCGGATTTTGATCGTCTGCTCTACCACTGGATTTGCCTCTTTCTAAAAGGCGTACCACCAATTCTTTTTCTTCAACTTCTAGAGCCAACATGGCCGAAATTTCCGATCCTTTGGTGCTCAGAAATAAATCTAAGGCTTCGGCTTGGGCATTGGTTCTTGGAAATCCGTCAAAAATAAATCCTTTTGCACTGGCATTGGCGTTTACTTCTGCTTCTAACATTCCAATGGTAACCTCATCTGGTACTAGTGCACCTTTATCGATGTATGATTTGGCTAATTTCCCCAATTCGGTATTTTCTTTCATATTGTACCGAAAAATATCGCCGGTAGAAAGATGTACTAAATGGTACTTATCAATTAATAAGGCAGACTGAGTTCCTTTTCCAGCACCCGGAGGTCCAAACAAAACTAAATTTAGCATATATATTTTTTAGGCTTTCGCCAATTGATAAACGTTTTTTAAATTCCGACCAAAGCCCTGGTAATCGAGGCCGTAACCGACAATAAAATCATTTGGAATTTCAAAACCAACGTAGTTAATTTTTCTAGCTCCTTGGTACGCTTCTGGTTTAAAAAACAAACTTGCAATTTGCCATTCTTTGCCTTTGCGCTTAAAGATTTCATCTATTTTTAAAAGAGTTGTTCCGGTATCTACAATGTCTTCTAATACCACAATTGCTTGCTCTTGTTGCAGCTCTTCTAAACCAATTAACTCTTGTACTTTGCCCGTTGTTTGCATACCCTTGTAAGAACTTAATTTTACAAAAGATATGGTGCAATCGCCAGGATAAGCTCGAAGTAAATCGGATGCAAATACAAAAGAGCCGTTTAATACAGCTACAAAATGAGGTGTTTTTCCATTTAACTCTAAGTAAATTTCTTTAGCCAGGCGGGTAACCTGCTCTTTTAAAATCTTTTCTTCTAGGTAAATTTCAAAGTCCAAATCTAGAACCTTTAGCTTCTTCATAGCTGGCAAAAATACAAATTAATGCAGGATTAATAAGACGTACTGAATAGTTTTAATTTTTGAGAAAGCATTTGCCCAAATGCTTTATTAAGATGCCTAAAAAGGTTTAAGCTCAAATTGCTTCATTTTATTTCGACTTGAAAGTTGTTTCGTACAATTGTATCCATTCTGAAGTGGTCATTTTACGAACCAGTTCTGCTAGTAACTCGTAAGGTATGTCGTCCATTTTTTTAAAACGGATACAGCTTTTACCCGAGTCCAATTTGCGCTTACAATGCTTGGGGTATTCTGCTTCAAACCAATCGTATAATTGTTTGTTGGCATACATTCCCATGTGGTAAAAAGCCACAAAATTCTTTTGGGAGGCAATACTTATAAAGGGCAGGGGCAATTCTGGCGCACAATGGTAGCCCGCAGGATATATGGAATGCGGTACTACATAGCCAATCATTCCGTAGCTCATTTGTTCCTCAAAACCTGGGGCTAAGTTTTGTTTTAGGAGTGCTCTGAGTTTGGTAATTACTACTTTTCTATCGTCTGGTAGCTGATCGATGTAGTCGGATGGGCTGCTCGCTATGTATTTCATGCACTATAAAATTGGTTTTTCATTCTTTAAATTTAACAAAAAGAGCTGAAAAACAAACAAGATACTATTGAATTTGCTTTAGTAGTTCTTGCTTACTCATTATGCCGGCTTGGCGCCATACTTCTGCCCCATCGGTAAAGAGTAAAAAAGTGGGTACGGATATAATGTTGTATTTTTCTGTAAGGGCTTTGCTTTGGTCTAAGTCTATGCGTACTACAAACACCTGGTCTTTTAGGCTTTCTTCCAACTCGTTTATAATCGGAACCATTTTTCGGCAGGGCACACACCACTGGGTATGAAAATCTACCAAGACTTTTTTGTTTGTTTTTAACAAAGCATCAAATTCGGCAACAGACAAGGACTTTATATGTGCATCCTTAACTATAGAGGAGGCTACAACTGGAAGTTTGGCTTTTTCCCAAGCGCGCATTCCACCAGACAAGTTGTACACCTCAAACTGACCTAATTCTGTTAATATTTTTGCTGCCTTACTACTTCTGCCTCCACTTTTGCAGTACACGTATACAGGCTTGTCTTTCTGAATAAAGGCGAGCTTAGATTCAAAATCCTTATCGTAATAGTTGAGTGTGCTGGCATTTTCGATTTTACCACTGGCAACTTCTTCCGGGGTTCTTACATCCAATACAATTCCGTTGCCCGATGCTACGAGTACTTTAAACTCTTTAGCAGAAACATTTTTTATGGTTTGTGTATTGCCACAAAAGGTGAAAACCAATGAGCTAATAAGTAGGATAATTGCGGTGATTTTATTCATTAGAATGCTAGGTTTAAATTTTAGAGTTTAAAGAAGACCAACCTCCACCATTTAGGGCGTTTACTCCTGCAGATTTTAACACAGAAGTTGCTTGGCCGGAGCGAATACCAGAAGCACAGCACAAAATAATGGTACAGTTTAAGGATTTTATTTTTTGGCTTTGTGTGCTTATTTTTTGAAGTGGAATGTTTTGAGCTCCTTTTACATGATCTATTTTATATTCTGCCTCAGACCGCACGTCTATAATTATTGCTCCTTGCTCCAGTAGCTCTTTGTAGTTGGTTGTTTTAAAGAGGCTTTTTAAAAAATTAAACATCTGTGCGTTTTTGAGCATTTACCATGGTCCAAGCACCACCATTGGCAACGTTTGTAAAGTCTTTAGAAAGCAAATAATCGGTAGCTTGGCCAGAGCGTCCGCCAGACAAGCAACACAAAACGAGGGGTTGCATGTTTCTTAATTCTTCTATGCGGGCTTCCACTTCGTTTAAAGGAATGTTTAAGGATCCTGGAACATTTCCGCCGGCAAACTCTTCTGGAGTACGTACATCTACGATGCTTACCTCCGGGGAGTTGATCAATTCTTGTAAATTCATTGTTTGGTTTTTACTTAGGGCAAAAGTCGGAAGAATATTCTACTTGGAGCGGCTTTTAACTATAAATAAAAGGGCTTAAAACCAAAACATTAATGAGTTGGGTTTTAACTACAATCCTTAAAAAATTCAATCTGAATATTTGTTTTTTAATTTTTGTTTGTCTCTTTTTTTCTGAACTTTTTTAGGAGTAAAAACTCTGAATCTTCGAAGGGTTTATTTGAGGAGCAGTTGAGAAGCTCTTATGAAAAGTGTTTATAATTAAAAATTACTTTTTAAAAACTTCGTACTCATTCATTATTGATTTTATTTCATCTGCGTCAATCATTTTTTTTAATTTATTTGCTGCTAATAAATCGTTTGAGTTTAAATGACCAACATCAGTATCAAATAAAATTTTATACTCTTCAAAACCTCCATACACATTTTTAATAAATTTAAATTGATACTCTTGTTCAAAAACAAAGTCTAAACTTATTTTATCATTAAGGATATTTGTAGTTGTATACAAAATATTTGCATCATCTTTTATTACAATAGAGTCTGGATTGAAGTAAGTATAACCTTCTACTGTTGTCCTGACTTCATCAGTCTCAACAAACACATATGATGAAATACTCTTATCTATTTCAAGTTTTTCATTATTATTATCAAAAAGCACCCAAGTCTCAACTAGCCCATCTTTTACTCTATCAAAAGAGTATACCTTAAGATAATATGCATTTTCATTGTAATCAATAAAAAAAATTTATAAAACAAAGCATTATTACATACTATCCCTTCATTCCTCAACTCACCATCTTTTGTGAACTTCATAAAAAAGCCATAGTCAGTCCCATTATCAAAATCCACGTAAGAAAGGTTCCCATTTTCGTAATAATCTGATTTAAGCTTATTTGAAGACCATTTATGCTCAGAACTTTGATAAGTTGAACAACTTAAGTACATCAAACAATAGGCTATAAAAAGACACATTTTTTTAATCATATAAAAAAATTATTTACGGAGGGACTCCTCTTTTGTTATTCTTCTACTTTCTCTCGTCTTATTGTGCTGTCTTATATAGACCGTATCTCGACGACCGCTTGTAGTTCCTCTACGGATAATTTTTATATCCATTGAATCTTTTAAGAGGTTTTCATCCCTACTTAAATCATTTGCTTCTGATAACTTAGACGTGGCGTTCATTAGAAATTCTACAGCGGCGTCTATAACTTCAAACGGCGCATTAGAGTATGTCATATCAATAGACTTATCGCCAACATGGTTAGCATGTGTTTTTGGATCCCATCCTCCATTCCCATTAATCATAAAACCAAAATTAATAATAGCGCCACCCAGGTCGTTAACAGCATCAAAAGCTGTCACTTCAAAAGAACCATCAGCTAATGCAGTACCTGCACTTCTGTAGCCATTAACTCCTCCAGTCCAATTTCCCAACTCACCACCATTAGCCTGATAAGAAAGAGCCGCATTAGAATTCCAACCATTACCATCTAACCAATTCCCAAGCTCTTGCCAAAAACCCCCATCCGGATCTACACTGCTTATCGGGTTATTACCCATGCCCATGTACGGGCTAAAGTTTTGTCCGTAAGGGTCTGTGCTGTTCCAACGCGCTATGCGGGCTTCCCATTGGCGCAGCTCAAAACTGTGCAAATTGGTTTCTTCGTCTTTCTCCGCAAACTGACCTTGGTAACTGTAGCGGTAAGGTGTTTCGCCTATCATTTGTCTGCCCGGCATTTTCATTCCGTAAGGGTAGTAGTCGCTTACCATGGTGGTTTGTGCAAAACCTCCTGCTTTTTCTCTTTCTATTTGGGCTCTTACATTGCCTAAATGGTCGGTAAGCTCGTAGGTTTTTTTATGAGTTTGGTACTGGTAAATTATTTTCATTTACTTACTGTATTCAATAATCTATTTTAATACATAAATAAAGGCAATATTTAACTTTATTACAACAATTATTATAGTTGCTTTTGTTGTTTTACCCAAAAGCACTAAGCTAACATGTATATCAGTCCTAATATCTTAATCTAGGTTAATGTTTAGCTACACAAAAAAGCAGAAGTTTGGTATAGTTAAATTAATTAGAGCACTAACATATTTTTCTGCAAGCTGCTAAAGCTGTATTATTAAATTTTAGTGTTAATCTTAAAAAAAAATTGAAATGAACGAAAATCGAAAAGCAAACAAATGCGGTTGTGGTAAAACAAAAGATCCAAATGGAAATTGTGACGGCTCGCATGCAGCAAAAACAGCTTCTAAACAAAACGTAAGAAGCAGTATATAATTAGACACAAGTAGATTAGGCCAGCAATTTTTTAGCTGGCCTAGTGCTTTTAATATATAGACTTATAGTTAAGCTATGAAAAGAAAAGAATTTATACTAAAAGGTTTGGTTACAAGTTTGGCGGCAGGCATGCTTCCAAGTACTGGACTTGCTAGTACAGAAGAAAATTTAGAGGATACAAGCGCAACTAATTTAGGATACAACCACATGCCAAACAAGGAAACAGCAACCTTTAATTCTGTATTGCATAAAGCCAAAACTAGAGGAAGTGCAGACCATGGTTGGCTAAAAGCAAATCATACATTTAGCTTTGCTAATTACCGCAATCCCGAACGAATGAGTTTTGGTGTTTTACGTGTACTTAACGACGATATTATTGCGGGCGGAAAAGGTTTTCCTACGCATCCGCATGACAATATGGAAATTATTACCATTCCGCTAGAAGGCCGTATAAAGCATAAAGACAGCATGGGGAATGAAAGTGTTATTAGCTCTGGCGACATTCAGGTAATGAGTGCAGGTAAGGGCGTAAGACATAGCGAGTACAATGCAGAAGAGTATATAGACTTGAAACTTTTGCAAATATGGTTGTTTTCTAATAAAAGAGAGGTAAAGCCCAGGTACCAACAAATTCCAATTAAAAGCCTCGAACAGAAAAATGAATTTTACCAAGTTCTCTCTCCCAACAAAGACGATCAGGGTGTTTGGATTCATCAAAATGCTTGGTTTTACATGGGAACTTTTGAGCTCGACAAAAAGCTTGATTACCAAATTCGATCAAAAGGAAATGGACTGTATGCATTTATGATTGAAGGAGAAGCTGTAATTAACGGACAGCATCTTGAGCAAAGAGATGGCTTTGGTTTATGGAATATAAATGAGCTAAATATTGCCGCTAATAAAGGGGCTAAAATACTTCTTATGGAAGTACCGATGAACTTATAAACTATTGGTAAAAGCTGAAGAGCAATTTAATTTTGCATAAAAAAAGCCACTCTGAGAGTGGCTTTTTTTATGCTTATTCGCAGATGTTAAAGTCTGTAATTTCTTCGCTTACTTTAAGTAAGTACCCGTAACCTCTTTCCAGGTCTCCTATTCCATTAAACTCCCATTCTGGAAGGTAAGCCTGTCCGGCTCCGTCTTTTACTATAACTAGTTTATTGAGTATGGAAGCAAAAGATACAATGGCGTCCGTATTTTCTGTACAAGCAAAACCAATCATGTTCCAACCTGCAGTTAAGTTTATCGAGATGTCCTGACAATTGGATTCTTCTACACACACAGCACAACAGACTCCTTCAATAAATATTGGGTTTTCACATTCGGGTTCGGCACAAGACATTGCCATACATGAAACTTCACCCGCATCGCAAAAACAATCGGTACAATCGTCTATACTCCAGTGGTCTCCATTGTTGTAATAAGTACCCTGAGCATCTGTGCAACCACAAGCCATTTCTGTACAAGACCAAAAGCCATCTGTGTTTGGGTTAAATCCAGCCGTGCAAGAACAGGCGTTGCATTCCTGATCGATTAAAGATCCAAATGGGTAGAGTTCGCCTTCGTACTCACAACCGTATGAAACTAGTTCAATACAATCACCATTTATGCATTCGTAACCTTCCTGACAATCTACTAATACACAAGGATCCTCACATGGAATACTCGTCCCAATTTGAAAATCGACTCCTCCATAACTCCCTGATTCTAATGTGCCCTCGTAAACAAGTTCATCGTTTACGGTAAGAGTAAGTATGGAACCTCCCCATCCATTTGAGGCATACATATTAAAGAGGTAGCAGCCATCTAAAATACAATCGTTAGTAATTCCTACTCCTCCAGATGCTTGTGGCCAACCACTGGCACCGCCAGATATGTTCCAGCCAATAGCATCGTCTAGTGAGCCAGAGCTTACATTTACTATTACGGATGAACAGTTTGTAGACTGAGCATTTGAATAAGTTGAAGTGGTAAGTACTACAACTGCAAATAATGTTTTTACTAAATTTAGCATAAGGGGATTGAATTTAAAAATCAAATGTACGAAAAAACACTTATACCTTGTATTGTTATAAATAGACGGTTTAATAAGAGTGTGTAACGAGCTATTGCATGAAAATTTAAATGGATACTAGTCGCACAAGCCAAAACCATCAATAGCTTCCAACAATTTTATTTGATAACCAAAGCCTTTATTTAAGGAACCAATTCCATTAAAACCAAACTCGGGTAAGTAAACATTTCCGTTGTTGTCTTTTACAATAGAGATTAAACTGGAGTACTTAAAAAGAACTTCAGAAACAGCTAAGGATTCAGGACAGGAGTACCCAAACATATTCCAACCTTCTTGCAAGTCTATACTTGTATTCCATCCAGCAATAGTTTCTTGTAAATCCGATACATATTGCAGTGCTTCGTTATTAGAATCTTGTAGCATAGCATGTGCATTGATGTAAAAATCTAAAGAGTCTACAAGTTCTGTGTACTCCTCTATAAAGTTACAGTGTGGGTACATTTCCATCTGACTTTCAACTTGTTTTGGGTAGTAATTTACACAGTCAATTGGGTTGTTAGCTAGGTTTAACGTAGTTACAGACCTTGGTATGGATGGAATTTGACTAATGCTATTGTTCTGCATCATAAACTTATACATTGTTTCTGGAATTTCAGAAATCTGTGTTATCTCATTATCGAAACACAGAACTTGCTCTAAGTGGTCTGGAAAATTTGGCAGAAAAGTTAACTGCTCATAATTGTAAGCACAAAAAAGGATTTTTAAACTGTCTGGTAAAACCGGGATTGTGGTTACCTCGTTAAAACAAACACGCAGTACTTCCATTGTATTGGGCAGTTCTGGCACAACAGATATTAGGTTGTGTCTTCCGTCAAAGTTTTTTAAGCTCTGCGGAAATTCTGGCAGGGTTTCTATCTGGTTCCACTGACAGTTTATGTACTCTATTTGAGCAGGTAATTCGGGTAAGGTGCTTAAGTTGTTTGAAACACAATTTAAAGTAGTTAAATCGGAAAAATATTGAAGTCCGTCTAAACTAAAGATCTCTAAAGTATCTACATTAACATCGGTAATACCTGTGGTAGCATTAATGTTTAGTGAATCGTTTACTAGAGTTTGCGGAAAATTTACTTGAAGATAAGTAAGGAAACCAGCGTCTTCAATTGGGTATAGTTCGTTTTCTTGTGCAACAGAAAACAGAGGTATAATTACAAAAGCAAAAAGTAGTTTTTTCATAGCTAGGGGCGATTAAGGATGTAAATTTACGAAAAATTAAAAGAGATTCTTAAAACGAATCTTGGACGAATCTTTTTTGGGCAGATCCATCCTCAAATAAATCAATTACCATACCATTACCCTTTGCTTCTCGACCTAGAAGGTCGATTGTTTTTACAGGTAATTTTGCGCTCTTAAATACTTCTTGGACTGCGGTGTTTTCTTGCAGAGACTGTTCAAAAAACATCCATATTTCTCTAGAGGCATCGATGTCCATATTACCAGACGAACCAGGCCAATCATGGCCTCCTCCTTCAATTTTATAAAACCAAATTGCTGCGCTCGTACTGTTGTATTTCTGAACGTATACTTGACTCCCATCGTTGGTATTTAGATTCGGGAAATACGCAGATTCTAGTAGAGAACATTCATAATTTTCTATCCAAAAATCTAGAACCTCCTCTTGACCGGGATAAGGCCCCCAGAAGGAGTCGGTTAAATCGCCGTTGTACAAGGTTACCTCATCTTCTGTTCCGTGTATTTCCAAAATAGAAACAGCATTTGTTGGGGAGCAGTCGTTGATAATTCCATTAAACATAGTGCCAGCCACAGAGCCTATGGCAGAGAATGTTTCTGATGCTTCGCAAGCCAATAAGTACGAAAGATCTGCTCCGTTAGACATTCCGGTACAAAAGGTTTTACTTTCTGCCAAACCAAAAGTGCTTTGAAGGTACTGCGCTAATTCTGTAAAAAAGACCACATCATTTACTGTTTCGTCTTCATGAAAATTATAACCAACATTCCAAAAAGCATTGTTACTGTCGTCTTTTATCCCCTGAGGAAAACAAAGGGCAAACCCAAACTCGTTGGCCAGATCTATAAAGCCAGAGTAATTCATAATTTCTAGAGCAGACCCAGAATAGCCGTGTGCAACAAATACAAGTGGAGCTTGGGCTTGGGCAGTACTTGGCTTGTAAAAAAAGTAATCTCTCGGACTTGAATATCCGGTTGCATAAAACTGTTGTAAAACAATGCAAGTGCCGTCGTCTTGATTGGCAAATTCATTGTAATTTTCTGCTAAACTATTCATACAACCTTGAATTGTAAACTCACAATTCTGAGAAGCAGAAAGGTCTAGGAAAAAGTAACCCAAAGAAACATCGTCGCCAGTTAAAGCATAGTTGTAGGTTTGAATTTCTCCGAATGCACCTTGACTGACTATTTCTATTTCCCCACCATTCCATCCGTCTGCGTATGCGTCGATGGCTTTAATTTGATAACAGCCTTGCTCTAGGCAAAACAAGTCTGTGTATTGGGTGTTGTTAAAATCTTCTATCCCTTGAAACGATCCAAGTACCTCATTGCTGTTGTTTAGCAAAAGCCAAGACATTTCCTCTGCCCAAGCTCCGGTTGTGGTATTTATTGATACCTCATAAAAGTTACACTGAGCAAAAGAAAGAGTGGAAATAAAAAGAGCTAGGAATTTACAAATTCTATTTTTCATTTACATGGAGGTTAATTAAAGCAAAAGCAGGAAAAAATAGGTGTTCTTAGTTTTGAGTTTGGTAGGCTTACGTTTAAACTTATCAAGTTTCGTTACATTTTAAAATACACCTCTTCAAAGGGCACTCTAAATTGCGCTCCGTACACTCCGGTTTCAGCTCTTACGCCACAACTAACCACCATGGTAATTTCTGCACCGCGTGGCAAACCTAAAATTTGTTTTACTTGTTTAGAATCGAAACCCTCCATAGGGCAAGTATCGTAACCTACTGCAGCCATACTAATCATGAAATTTTGTGCAGCTAAGGCAGTGCTTTTATGCGCAACAATACGCATATCGCTTAAGCGGGTTTGCCGGTACATTGGTTTAAAAAAACCAATAAGAGCACAGACGAAAAATTTTAGCATTCCGAAAACACCAAGAAAATCGGTGTAAATTCCTGGTACTATTTTACTGTAATATGCATTTACTTGCTTTTGTCTTTTTAGCTGACGCTCGTCTAAATTAGGTTTATCAAATCCTTTGTTTAGAAAGGTGATATTTGCATCAGCTCTTTTTTTCCATAAATCTTTACGAGCCACAAACACGACCATTTGCTGGGCTGTTTTTGCTGCAGACTGATTGAAACAAGCAGCAGATAAATTGCTTAATTTTTGTGGGTCAGTAACATGGTAAAACTCCCACAACTGAAGATTGCTGCTGTTTGGAGCAATAGCCGCGCTCTTAATACAATCTATTACTATCTGCTCTTCAATTTTCAGGTCTTTGTACACGCGTACCGAACGCCTATAGGTGATTGCTTCTGATACCGTTTTTTCCATTTTGTAAGCGTATTTCTTATCTAGATTAAAAAAATTACTTACTTATGTAAGCACTTTATTAGACTAAGTAATTAGCCGTACTTATGAGTTGATGAATTATTTATTCGACCATATAATTGAGTAAAGTAGTACACTCCGTTGTGTTTGGTGTTTTGTAGTACTCAATTCTATCTGCATTGTTTTCGAAGGTAATCGAATAGCTATTATCGCAGGCTAGGTTTATAAACCTTCTTCCTTCGAGATACTCGTTTGTATTCGTTATTTCAATAACATAATCGAAATAGTAAGTACCGTCTTCTAAAACACCCCAAACACCATTATTAACTGGAACATCGGCATAATGATCTGCAAAAGTGCCATCCTCAAAAAAGACAAGAAACATTTCAGAATCTACCCATGTATTTTGATACCACTCCTGAACATAAGTCCATGCAGACCCTGTCCATTGGTCAATCATCATTTCTAGGGTTTCGGCTCTGTAAAATTGCCACATTCCTACAATTTTATTTTGCTGCTCACATTCGCCAAAAGTATATTGGGTAATTCCATAACAAGATGCGTGCGAAGTATTTGAATAAGTGGTTTCATCGCAGCCACAAACCGGATCCCAAATTTCAATCCAACTGCAATCTTCAATATATTCGGGTTCGCACAAGTTTGCGCAATTAGCCAGAGCCGTACTTACAGCAAGATCCACGTCAAGCTGACTTATTCCATCTTCGGGAACAATCGTTGCTAGTTCTAATTGTAGGTTGTTAACAGTTTGAAGCGCTGACTCTAGTTCAAGTTGAAGCTCTGAAACAAGCACTTGACTAGAATCTGACAGCAGATCTGAGGGAGCACAAAATTGAAAATCGTTAAGGGTTTCTGACAATTTAATTTGATATCCTTTAGCAAACTCTAGGTCGCCAATACCATTAAATGCCCAATTTGGAAGATAGGCATTACCTAGATGATCTTTAACGATGATAATACTTTGGGAAACATCGGAAAAAGCATCAATAACATCTTCAGACTCTAGGCAGGTATAACCAAACATACTCCATCCTTGCGGAAGTTCTACAGGAAAGTTTTGTGCAGTACAGTTCGGCTGTACCGAAGCTAAGAAAAGAAATGAAAAAGCGAATAGTAATTTATTCATAAACAAGAGGATTAAATTTTTGTAAATATAAACAATTGACTACAACATTTAGAATAAATAACGGGAACATTAATAGAGCTAAAAAGAGAGCAATGAGTAGGTTTGAATTTAATAAAACCGATTAGATTGAAGAGCAATAGAACAATTCTTGAATTAAACAAAAAAATAAAGAAGCCACTAAAAAGTGGCTTCTTTGAATCCCCCCGGGATTAAATGATTAGAAAATTATTACGCTTAAAATATTCGAGCAAAAGCTGAAAATTCAACAAATATGCGATAACAATAAATGAATCTGATTTATAGAAATTCATTTAGTACTCCCATCCCCATATGAGTAACATAACTAATAATGCAATATTAGTTATTACATACTATAATAAAACCAAGTTTTGTAAATAGATATTAAGATTGTATTGTGTGTAACTTTCACATTAAAGCACTAACATACAACAACATATTAAGCGCTTTGAATATAACAACACACAAATCACCTAACAACCAAAAGATTGAAGTAATAAAAAGAATGACTTTAGGAATCGTGTATAATTGTAAAAGAGCCATAAAACATTACACTGTGAGAGATACTAAAAACTCACCAAGATCATCACTGCTCTTTAACATTAGTTTTTTACGAAGTCTTATGCGAGCCTTTCCTACAGATGAGGGTGCAATATTAATAATATTACCTATTTCGGTAAGCGTAAGTCCTTGAATAACCAGCGCAGACAATCGCTTTTCGGAAGAACTTAACTCGATATTCAATTTCTTTAAATTCCTGATAAATAATGGGTTTAACAAATAAAATGAAGACAAATATTCATCCCAAGAGTTTTCTATGCTGATGGATGTTTTAATTTTATCTTGCAAAGTGCTTAAATTGGGCAAGGAAAAGTCAGTTTTTAACTCTCTTAAATCTAATAGAAAATTTGCAGCACTTTCATTTTGCTTAGCCAGCAACATTGTATTGTTTAGTATTTCTGTGTTTTTCTCTTTATTTTCTAGTTCTATAATTTTAAAGTTTTTAGCAAGCGTGCTGGCTCTAAAAATAATAATTAATAAAATTGCTAGAATAAACAAACCGATAACAACGGAACCTAGGAGGAGTTTTTGCCAATAATTACGTTCAATTTTATTGCTTTGTTGAAGAATTAAAACCTCATTATCTTTTAGGGCTAATTGGTAGCTACTCTCCATTTCATACACTTTGCCTGTAATGGTAATATCATTAACAGAATCGTTTACGACTAAAAATAGTTCACTATAATATTTTGATTTTTCTATATTCCCTATTAAAAGATAGGTTTGCATTAATTGCTTGTAAATACTTAACAACTTTTGATCCTCTTTATCTTGATCTAATTTTGTCAAAGCTTCTTCTAGTACAACAACAGCCTTAGTGTACTCCTTAAGCTCAATATGAACATTTACTAAGCCCAATTGTGCATCTAAAATATGAATTTCATCTTGGTATTTATTCATTTCGGCAATTGATGAAATGTAGAACTTTTTTGACTCTTTTAATAAGCCTTTCATAAAATATAGACTTGCGATACGTTCCAAATTAATCCCATAAGGAATTTGGTTCCTCTTTTTTATGACTAAAGATTTTTCAAAAAGGTCAAGCGCTAAATTGTATTTATTTTGCTCTACCAAAGAAGTTCCTAGGTTTAAATAGAGCATCTCCAGATTAATGTCGGAATTCAGTTTTTCAGCCAAATCAATACCCTTATTAAAATAATCGATTGCTTTAGATGGGTCTGACAAATCGTTAAAAATTAAGCCTATATTATTGAATACGTTGAGTAAAGCTATGGAGTCTATAACAGAGCTTTCAAACATTGCTTGTGCATTTCTAAAATAGACTAATGCTTGATCGTATTGCTCTTCATGATACAATATGGTTCCAATATTAGATTGCATTCTAGCAACAATATTTTCATTATTGAGTATGGTGTTTAACTCAATCGATTTGTTAAAAAAAATCAAAGCAGAATCCAGATTTGACTTGTAGTAATGCAAAACACCTAACTCCCCCGATAAAAAAGCTTCATTAGTTAAATATTTGGGATTAGCAAAACCCTCAAACAACGCATCATAACTATTGTAATACTTTTGAGCGGCATCAAAATCGCCTCGTCTTAATTTTAAGTTAGCATATAAACTATACGATTCGGCTAGCAGAATGGTGTCTCCTACACTTTGCGAAATATAGAATGAGCTATCTGCATACAACAAAGCAAGACCATAATCTTGTGGCATATAGTAGTAGGCCAATTTTTTATAGATTACAGCTTTTTGCTCCGGCGAATCGGAAGTCAACAGGACTTTTTGAATACTATCTAACTGATGGTTTTGAGCCACAGAAAATTGAGAAAATGCAAAAAGAAAAAGAATGATAAACCTCATGAAAAATAAATAAAAATTAGAGTAGTACAATATACACTTACATTACTATGTCAGAGATTTTTGTTGTTATTTCGGCTCTATATTGGCTTGTGTCACCCTATTTGTCATGGTAAACCACCCTATAATAAACTCAATAATGATTTTCAAAAAAGCCATCCCAATGGATGGCCTTTTAGCTACTCATGTTTGACTAAAAATAATCTTGCAATTTAACCGTAATTAAAATGTGTACAGATTTACACAAGCCAGATACGAATAAAAAAATGAGTTTTTTAATTTACATTTATATTCCGTATTCATAGTTTTTTGTTGGTAAGGACTTAGATTTGCTGTTTGAGTAAAAAGACAACAACAGGTCAATAAGCTTAAAGAAAATAGAAACTTCTTCATTTTTCTGAGGGGATAAATTAATACTTGGTAAAGCTCAAATATATATATAAATGTTAATTAAAAATAGAATTATTCACGCTTAATAGTTGCATTTAAAAACCTCATTTTGATATTTTTAAAAGTATATATCGGATGGTTAAAAGACCTGAAGTTTTTAACTTACACTTAAAACAGCTTACTATACATGCGTTTGGTTTAACACTGCTAAATTAAACCATACAAAGTTTGTTTGCTCCGTCAAAATGAAAATAATTAGCATCCTCAAAAACAAATAAACTCTTGAATTATAATTGAAATAACGAGTAAATTTTATTTGAAGAAAGTTAATTCAAAGTATCTTTACACTTAACATGGAAAAGAAAAAAGTAGCAATTGTTGGTGCAGGTATTGCGGGTATAGCCAGTGCAATACGTTTAAGAGTTCAGGGGCATGAAGTAAGTGTTTTTGAAGTGAACTCATATCCTGGAGGAAAACTTACCGCTTTTCAAGAAAATGGATACAGATTTGACATGGGGCCGTCTCTTTTTACCATGCCTCAATTGGTAGAGGAGCTTTTTGAGATTGCCCAAAAACCAATACTCAGCTATTTTAGCTACAAGAAAAAAGAAACTATTTGCAATTACTTTTACGAAGATGGTACTGTATTTAGTGCGCCAGCAGATAAAAGTTTGTTTATTACTAAAGCATCCGAAACCTTTAATGTTTCTGCGAACACACTTCTTTCATACATGAATAGAAGTAAAAAAAAATACGATTTAACCGCTGCACTTTTCTTAGAAAAATCACTTCATAAAAAGAGCACTTATTTATCTTCAAGTACTGTAAAAGCCTTGTTAAACTTAGGGGTTTTAGATTTAAACAAATCGCTGTCTACGCTCAACACAAATACTTTTACGGATTCAAGATTGGCACAATTTTACAACAGGTTTGCAACCTATAATGGATCCTCTCCTTATAAAACACCAGGAATAATGTCTATGATTCCGCACCTTGAGCAGCATTATGGAACTTACTTTCCCAAAGGCGGAATGCATCAAATTACCCTAAGTTTATTTAAACTCGCAAAAGATTTAGGTGTGGATTTCAACTTCAACAGCACAGTGCAAGAAATTTTAACAAGCGAAAAGTTAGTAACAGGTTTACGCGTTAATAATGAACAAGTAAATACAGACATTGTAGTGTGCAATGCAGACATTGTTCCTACATACAGACGGTTACTACCCAAGCATAAAGCTCCAGAAAAAACATTAAATCAAACAAGAAGCAGCTCGGCCTTAATTTTTTACTGGGGAATTAAAAAAGAATTTCCAGAATTGGACTTACATAACATCTTTTTTTCTGAAAATTACGAAAAGGAATTTGATGCAATCTTCAAGAATCAAATGATAGACAATGATCCAACCGTTTATATAAATATTAGTTCTAAAGAGGAACAGAGCGATGCACCTGTAGGTTGCGAAAATTGGTTTACCATGATTAATGTACCCAACAACACAGGACAAGATTGGGATGTATTGATTGAAAGGGCAAGAAAAAACATACTCAAAAAACTAAGTAGGCTTTTAAACCAAGATATCTCTAAACTAATAGAACAGGAATCTATTTTAGATCCAAGAACTATAGAGTCGAGAACACAAAGTTACCAAGGAGCTCTGTATGGCGCATCTAGCAACAATAAATTTGCAGCCTTTTTAAGACATCCTAATTTCAAAAACAGCATTCAAAATCTTTTTTTCTGTGGCGGAAGTGTACACCCAGGAGGAGGCATACCGCTCTGTTTACTATCGGGAAAAATAGTCGCAGACTTAATTGAAAACAAACACTAAAATGACTTCAAAAACAAACCTATCCATACTATTGCTTTGGCTCTTTACTGTGTCGGGTATCCTAGGTATTCTATCTCCAGCAAGCGATTGGTTTTTAGCACTTACTCCATTAAACCTATTTATCAGCTTTGTAGTACTCGTAATTCATGTAGAAACCATCAATAAAAAAACACTCTTAGCATTCTCTATACCCTTCTTTTTGGGTTTTGTTACCGAAGCTTTGGGCGTAAACTATGGACTCCTATTTGGGAGTTATGCATACGGTGCTAATTTAGGTTATAAAATTGTTGGCGTACCTATTATGATCTGTATTAACTGGATAATGCTCACTATTATAACATCCGATTTGGCTATAAAAATTTCCAGCAGGATTTATGTACGCGCTTTTTTAGGCGCTCTTTTCATGACCGTGTTAGATGCCATTATTGAAGTATCAGCTCCTAGATTTGATTTTTGGGAATTCGAAGGAGCTGAGGTTCCCATTCAAAATTACATAGCTTGGATCTGCATCTCTTTTTTAGCCCATCTTGCTTATCAATATTTCGAAATAAAAACAAACAAACGAATCTCTATGCATGTTTTGGTAAGTATGTTTGTGTTTTTTACTATATTTCTTTTTATATAAATGAAATCTACAGACTATCTTATACTAGGAGCGGGTGCTTCGGGATTAATGCTTGCCTACAGAATGGCGAAGGATCCTTTTTTTGCCAATAAATCGATACGTATAGTAGATAAAAAACATAACAAAGGCGACGATAGAACCTGGTGCTTTTGGGAAAAAGGTACGGGCGAATGGGACTCTTTAGTAGTTAAAGAGTGGAATCAAATTTATTTTGGCGCACAAGGAAAAACTAAAAAAATACCTTTAGGACAGTACAACTACAAAATGATTAGGAGTGCTGCTTTTTACCAAAAGCTTTGGCGGTTTATTTTGAGTAAAGAAAACTTTACATTCCAACAAGATGAAGTAAATAATATATATTCTTCAGAACACGAAGTGGAGGTTCGTTGCAGCTCAAAAACATATGGTGCAAAGCAGGTATTTAACAGTATTCCGCTAAATAAAACTTATTTAAGTCAAAAAAAGTATCCTGTACTAAAGCAGCACTTTATCGGATGGTTTATCAAAACTCAAAGCGATGAATTTGAAGACGATACAGCCACCTTTATGGATTTCAACCTAGAGCAAAAAGGAAATACGCGTTTTATGTACGTATTACCAACTAGTAAAAAAGAAGCTTTATTTGAGTACACTCTTTTTTCTGAACAGCTACTTAGTAAGGATGTATATGAAGAGGCTATAAAAAATTATCTTAAGCAAAAAAACATACACAACTACACTATTCTTGAAAAGGAACAAGGCAGCATTCCTATGACGGTATATCCTTTTGCAAATGAGAACAAAAAAAACGTTTTAAATATTGGTACTGCTGGAGGATGGACAAAAGCCAGCACAGGCTATACATTTGCCAACAGCTCTAAAAAAACAAAAGACTTAGTAGGTTTTATAAAAAGCTCTAATGACTTAAGAACCTTTAAAAAGAAGTCTAAACACCAATTGTATGATTTATTGTTTTTAGATGTACTTTCTCAAAACAATGCACTTGGCTCCAAGGTTTTTTCTAGTATGTTTGAACGTGTGAATGTTCAAACAATTCTAAAGTTTTTAGATGAAGATTCTACTTTACTAGAAGACCTTAAAATTATACTTTCAGTACCTTCCATAAAATTTTCCAAAGCACTTTTTAAAAGGATTACTTCACTCTAATTTACACCCTTGTTTACAGGTTCAATCGTTTCTCTACCCTTCCATTGTCGAACATATAAAAAAGAATGGTTCCTTTTACATGTCTTGTGTGTTCTCTTCCTAAAACATCAATCATTTTAACCAAACGCCCTTGTTTCATTTCGAGCTCACTTAGTCCAACTCCACCCTCTTCCGATTCGCAAAAAACAATGTTTGTTGTATTTTGAGGCGCAACATTAAAGGTGTTTTCATTTACAACAAGCGCTCCTGAAACATCAAATACTTGGTAGCCATTTTCTTCTGGATATGGAGTATTACTATTTACAATAAAATCAAAACTGTCATTATAGTTAGAGCTGATGCTTGTTATTTGAGGCCCATAACCAAGAGGCATTTGTAATGAAACGTCTAAAGCACCGTTTCTGTAAACTTCCAGTGAACTTGCAAACCAACCAATACCATAATCATTAAACAATTCTATAGTGATTTCGCCACAAATTGAATCGTTCGCTACTGGTGTTGGACATGCATCAATCCCATAAAAACTGGAAGGGCCGTAATTATTGGAATTTCCACTTGTTTGAACTAGTATTGAGTTGTCTGCATCGTATAATTTATATGAATGGTCAGAAGAGCTTCCTCCATTGGCGTTATACAAAAGATCGACAACGTCACCGGTATCAAGAGCAAATTCATAGGTTTGAGAATTCCCATCGAAAATGGTAACTATTTCTAGTACAATAGAGTTCACTATTAAGTATACGGAAGAACCTTGCCATCCTTCTGGATCGGAACTCTGCAGCTCTAATCGCCACAATCCACAAGAGCCTTCTTGTGTTGGTATTTTAGGCTTAAGTACAGCATCAACTACATGGACAACGCCATTGTAAGCAAATAAGTCGCTTACTGTTATTTCCACAGCATTTTGAATTCCAATAACGGTAATCGTACTATCGTTATCATTAGTAGAAAACTGAATAGGATCTCCCTCAAGATTTGAAGCAACCGTACCCCCGTATATAATAGAACTCGTAATGGCATCAATTAATCCGCTGTCACAATCATCGTCGATTTCATTGGGCGGATTAAAATTATCAACACAACCGTTTACAACATGCTGATTTACAATATTGTATAAAAACTGAGAGTTAAGTAATTCATCAATAGTCCAGTCCATCTCATCTGCAAAAATCTGGAAGGCCTCATCGGTAGGCGCAAAAACAGTCCAAGGGCCCGGACCATCGAAAGAATCGTCTATGGTTCCTTGAAAAGAAAGTTCATCGTTTAAACTTGCTGCAATAATTGCGTCCTCAAAAATTTGGTGGTTCGGACTTTCTGCGATCACCTGCATTACATGTGCACCAGGAAGACTATCTGGAGCAAGACATTGATCTATAACATGTATAACACCATTATATGCCGTGTAATTGGTGCTAGTAATTTGTGCGTTTTCAACAAAAACATTGCCCTGGTTTTCTGAAATATTTAAAGTTTGACCCTGTACAGAGTTAAGCACCAAACCGTCCGTCAAATCATCAGCCATATACAAACCATCGGCAATATGGAATTGCATTATTTCTGGAAAGTCGGGAATACCTAGAGCATCAAACTGACCCAAGTTCATGTATTCGAGAATTTCAGATACAGCTGCATCATTAGGAACAAAAAGCGTCCATGGCCCCTCACTTGTTAAGAATGTAGGTGTAAAAGATTGAAAAGCGTAGTACGAGTTAAAGACCAAAACATCGGGATTGTTTTGCAGTTCGAGAAACTGGTCGTTTAAATCAAATGCGTCAACCGTAATGGAAAGATTCATTCCATTTAAAGCATCAAAGTTTAGACTGCAATCAAAATTGTAAACCCCTGGGGTTTCTAGTACAATTGTACCCATACATACGCCTTCTTCGCTGCCAATAGTTTGATCGAGAAAAAAGTCGGTTGGATTATTAAAAGGTTCTCCTGTTACGGTATTTACAATGCCATTAACATTATGAGTACCCTCTAGATTATAGAAAGCTACAGACTCTCCTGGCGAAACAACCAATTGAGAAGGTACGAATTCGAAGTTACTTAACAGTACGGTATAATCTGCTTCGCATTGAGCAAATGAGCTAGTACTTGACAAGAGGGATATAAGTGCACAAAAAATCACTAATTTTTTCATCTGGTGAAGGGGCTTTTATTCTTAAAAATAATTTAAGCAAAAATACTAATTTTTTCACACTAAAAAAATAGAATTCATCAGTCACAAAAACTAAAACTACTAACCGAGTTTGTTATTTTAATTTGATAGCCCATTCCAGGCAAAAGATTTCCTGTTCTATAAAATAGGTTGCATTTTTTTGGTTGTTCGATTCTATCCGTTTTCTTATTATTTTTAATTTTCTGTTGCCACACAATAATACACTTTTTTTTAAAGCAGCAAATTTATCAATGCTTAATACGTTTAAAAATTAGAGTGGTTATGTTAATTAAATATGTTAAGCTCTAATTCATAAATTAACTATATGTATTGATCAAATGAATAATTAAAATTATGTTTTTAGGCAACAAAAACAGAAGATAAAAGCGAGCCAAATTAGGTGACTTTTCTATGCGCAAAGTAAGTACAGTGTATTTAAAAAATCTTACTCATTTATGTTTTCTAATTTTAATAAAAAAGCATGTTCCAAGGCTGTTTCTTTCAAACGTTCAAACCTTCCAGAAGCACCGCCATGACCTACGTCCATATTACAAGACATCATCAATAAATTAGTGTTGGTTCTGTAAGCCCTAAGTTTTGCAATCCACTTAGCAGGTTCCCAATACTGAACTTGGCTATCCCAGTAGCCTGTTGTAATCAATAAATTGGGGTAGTCCATTTTCTTAACATTGTTGTATGGCGAGTAGGATTTTATATAATCATAATAAACTGTGTCTTTAGGATTTCCCCACTCATCAAATTCTCCAGTAGTAAGGGGTATTGTTTCATCCCACATTGTATTAATTACATCTACAAAAGGAACTCCCGCAATTACGCCGTTCCATAAGTTGGGTTCCATATTAATAATAGCCCCCATTAAAAGTCCACCAGCGCTTCCACCTTGAGCATATAAATGAGAAGGGCTGGTAAATTTAGTGTCTACCAAAAACTTTCCGCAATCTATAAAATCATTAAACGTGTTTTTCTTCTTCAGTAGTTTTCCATTTTCATACCAATCTCTACCCATTTCTTGTCCGCCACGCACATGTGCTATGGCAAAAGCAAAGCCACGATCTAATAAACTTAATCTACTTGTACTAAAGTAAGGATTCATATTTGCGCCATAAGAGCCGTAACCATATAAAAGGACTGGAGCAGATCCATCTTTTGTAAATCCCTTTTTGTATACAATAGATATGGGTACTTGTGTTTCGCCGTCTCTACTTGTTGCATACAATCGTTCTGAAACGTAATTACTTGCATCAAACTTTCCTCCCAGTACTTCTTGTTGTTTTAACAAAACACGTTCTTTAGAAAACAAGTTGTATTCGTATACAGAACTCGGAGTGGTTAATGATGTGTATGAAAATCTAAATAAATCGGTATCAAAATCAAGATTAATATTTGCAAAAAGAGAGTACGTAGGATCCTTAAAGCTAATGTAGTGCTCTTCGCTCGTTTCCCAGTTCAAAACACGCATTTCTGTTAAACCATTTTTTCGCTCGTTAAGCACTAAGAAGTTTTTAAATATGTTTAAGCCACTTAAAAATACATTCTCTCTATGTGGAATAAGAACTTTCCAGTTTTCCTTGGATGGTTTATCAACTGATGTTTTCATCAGTTGATAATTTTTTGCATCTAAATTAGTTCGAATAAAAAACGAGTCTTCGTAATGACTTACAGAATATTCTAAATTTCTTTCTCTAGGTTGAATAATGGCCCACTCGCCTGCCGGATTATCTGCATCTAGAAATCTAAATTCGGTTGAGAGGGTTTGATACGAAGCTATAAATAAGTACTTATTACTTTTAGATTTATAAACATAACAACTAAAGGTCTCATCTTTTTCTTCAAACACTAATTCATCCATAGAAGCATCGGTTCCAAGAACGTGTTTAAAAATTTTATGCGAACGCAGTGTAGCCTCGTCTTGCTTTACATAAAAAAGTGTTTTAT
>Ga0233426_10000296_pt1 | contig 55695 bp, 48 predicted proteins | sample SI_118_April2016_6_FD_179875 | JGI IMG/M metagenome (GOLD analysis project Ga0233426, IMG submission 179875) | Seawater microbial communities from Saanich Inlet, British Columbia, Canada - SI_118_April2016_10_MG | ecosystem: Environmental > Aquatic > Marine > Inlet | place: Canada: British... | reverse complement strand
TCCCAAGGACATTGCTCTCTTAACTCATCCATAATAGTTAATAAACGAGCAAATGATTTTGTTTTATTTTCCATAGTATTTTTTACTTCACAAACTTAATTATTCCTTTCATTTATAGTAGTTTTGCATCAAATTATTTCAAATGAGCTTTCTACCAGTTTTTTTAATTACAATCGGATTTTTAGTATTTGTATTTGCAGGTATCGGAATTAAAATTCTTCTTAAAAAAAATGGAAAGTTTTCTGGCACTTGTGCAAGCCAAAGTCCTTTTTTAAATAAAGAAGGAGAAGCTTGTGGACTATGTGGTGCAAGCCCTGAAGAAAAATGTAAAAATGAGGATGCTTAATTAATAATTCTATTTTGCATATTTGGACTGACAAAAGTCTTCCAAGCACCATCCTTACCTGAATACACTAGGTAGATTTCTATTTCAGAATGTGTTTTTGCAAATTGCTTACTTTGCTTTACTCCCATTACCATAAATGCAGTAGCATAAGCATCAGCCAACATGCAGTTATCATGGATTACTGTTACACTTAACAAACGGTTTTGTGCAGGGAAACCAGTGAACGGATTGATAGTATGAGCATATTTGACACCATTTGCTTCATAGAACTTTCTGTAATTGCCAGATGTTGCTAAAGCCTTATTTTCCAAATCCAAAATAAACTGAAAACGCTCTTGTTCATCAATATCCTCAGAAGGTTTGTCTACACCAACTCTCCAGATATTTCCATCTGCATTCTTACCTTTGGCTAACAACTCACCCCCTACTTCTACCAAGTAATTGCTATCGCCTTTGCTTTCTAAAAACTGAGCAATTACATCAACTGTATAGCCTTGAGCAATGGAATTAAAATCCAAACTCATTCCTTTTGGCAACACTAAGGAATCAGCAATCAAACTGATTTTATCAAAACCTACATAAGGTAATATTTTTCTGAATTTTGCAGAATCAATCACTAAGGAATCACCCAATTTATTTTTATAAAAACCCCAAGCATTTACAAGAGGTGAAACTGAACAATCAAAATTCCCTTCACTTTCCACAAATACTTTTTTAGCTTCCAAAAAAACAGCATTGAATAGCGTATCTGTTTTTATGTTCTCCCTCTTATTTAATTTTGAAATAAGCGAATAATCCTTATAAATTGAAAGAGAACTATCTACTTCTAATAAAATACTATCAATCTGTGATTTATAATTTTCTCCGTTTTCAGAAAGGTATTGAATATGATAATAGCTTCCTTGAGCTTCTCCCGAATTTTTAACCAAAATTCTGTTATCAGAAGAAGAACACGCACATAAAATTAAAGCAAATAAATAAAGGATGTTTTTCATAGGAACAAAGATATACATTGTAGTTTGTTTGTAGTTTGTGGTTTAAAGAAAATAATACTACAAACTAGCAGCTAAAAACTACAAACTAATTATATCTTTGAAAAATGAAAGTAAAAGCCACTAGTATTTCAGAGTATTTGGAAAATATTCCTAAGGAAAGGAAAGAGGTGATGCAGAAACTAATTAGTACAATTAGTAAGAATTTACCAAATGGATTTACTGAGCAATTAGGCTATGGAATGCCAGCTTGGGTGGTTCCACATTCAACATATCCTGATGGTTACCACTGTACACCTGAGCTACCTTTACCTTTTATGAATGTTGCTTCACAAAAGAATTTTATTGCCGTTTATCATATGGGGATTTATGCAAATCCTGTACTGATGGAATGGTTTGTAAGCGAATACCCAAAACACTGCAAACGAAAATTAGATATGGGTAAAAGCTGTATTCGTTTTAAAAAGATAGAAGAAATTCCATTTGAACTAATAGCTGAACTTAGTACAAAAATGACTCCAAAAGATTGGATTAAATTGTATGAAGAAAAATTTAAGAACTAACTATTCAATAATTAGTTTCTTTTCTACCCTCCAAAGTCATCAAACCTAACATTCTCATCAGGAATTCCCCAATCGTCAGCCATTTTTAGAACCGCTTGATTCATCATTGGTGGTCCACAGAAATACAATTCAATATCTTCAGGTGCTTCATGTTTAGTTAAATACTGATCAATCACCACTTGGTGTACAAAACCAACAAAACCATCTCCTTCAGTATCATTCATATCTTGCATTGGCTTCCAATTATCACCTTCTTGTGCATCCGAAAGTACCAAGTAAAATTTGAAATTAGAGAATTCTCTTTCTAAAGAACGGAAATGCTCAATGTAGAAAAGTTCAGCTTTTGATCTTCCACCATACCAGTAAGAAACTTTTCTTCCTGTTTTTAATGTTTTGAATAATTCATATAAGTGGGAACGCATTGGTGCCATACCTGCACCACCACCAATATACAACATCTCAGCTTCAGAATTATTAATAAAGAACTCTCCGTAAGGTCCTGAAATAGTTACCTTATCTCCTGGCTTACGCCCAAAAATATAAGATGATGCAACACCAGGATTAATATCAGCCCAAGTATTTTTATCTCTATCCCATGGTGGAGCAGCAACCCTAACATTCAACATGATTTTTCTTCCTTCAGCAGGATAAGAAGCCATAGAATATGCTCTTACAACATCCTCATCATTCCTCATTACTAAGTTACGCATAGCAAAGTTTCCTTCTGCCCAATCCTTGTCAAACTTATTTGGTTCTCCTGGATGATCCTCAGGATGTGCTGTAATATCCATTTCAGCAAACGGCACCTCACAATTAGGGATTTCAATTTGAATATACCCTCCTGCCTCATAAGGCATATCTTCCGGCACCTCAACAATAAATTCCTTAATATAAGTAGCTACATTATAATTAGACACTACTGTTGCCTCCCATTTTTTAACACCAAAAACTTCTTCAGGAATATCAATTTCCATATCCTCTCTAACCTTTACCTGACAACTTAATCTGTAATCATTAGCAATTTCTTTACGAGTAAAATGAGGTTCTTCAGTTGGTAAGATACTACCACCACCTGAAGAAACTTGACAAGTACATTGCACACAAGTACCCCCACCACCACATGCTGATGGTAAGAAAATACCTTCATTACCTAAAGTAGTTAATAGTGTATTCCCACCATCTACTACAATTTCTTTTTCGCCATTAATCCTAATAGTAATTTTTCCTGAAGGTGATAATTTTGTTTTTACAAAAAGTAAAAGACCTACTAAAGTAAGGATAACCAAAAGGAAAACTATTATACTACTTAATATTGTTGTTGTGCTTAATAATATCATTCTTTATTATTCTTTTTGAAATTATAATTTAATACCCATGAAACTCATAAAAGCTATACCCATTAAACCTGTAATTATATATGTAATCCCAAGCCCCCTCAGAGCTGGTGGAACATTTGAATATCTTATTTTTTCTCTTATGGCTGCAATACCTACTATTGCTAAAAACCAACCTACTCCAGAACCAAGTCCAAAAACAGTTGCTTCTGTAATACTAGAATAATCACGTTCTTGCATGAATAAAGAACCTCCTAAAATTGCACAATTTACAGCAATAAGAGGCAAAAATATACCAAGAGAGCTATATAATGCAGGCGAAAATTTTTCAATAACCATTTCAACTAATTGTACAATTGAAGCGATAACAGCAATAAACATTATAAATGAAAGAAATGATAAATCAACATCTATAAATTCATTAGAAATCCACACTAATGCTCCTTCTTTTAAAACATAATTTTCCAATAAATAATTGAATGGTATGGTAATTCCTAAAACAAAAATAACTGCAGCACCCATACCAACGGAAGTTTTAACTGTTTTGGAAATTGCTAAATATGAGCACATGCCTAAAAAATAGGCAAAGACCATATTATCAATAAATATTGATTTTATAAAAATATTTGCTAACTCTTGCATACTATCTATTTATTTTCAATTAATTTTTCGTTTCTAGATCTTTGCCACCATATCAAAACCCCTACAGTAACCAGAGCCATTGGGGGAAGTATCATCATACCATTATTCTCATAACCTAAATCATAGAGTCCTAATTTTTCTAAAACTGGATAGCCATACAATGTACCGGAACCTAGGAGTTCACGAAAAAAAGCTACAACTATTAAAATAATTCCATAGCCAAAAGAATTACCTAATCCATCAAGAAAAGCTTTCCCGGGTGGATTAGCCATTGCAAAAGCTTCTAATCTTCCACAAATAATGCAATTGGTTATAATTAAACCTACAAATACAGAAAGTTCTTTACTAACATCATACACAAATGCTTTAAGTACTTGATCAACTAAAATAACAAGTGCAGCAATAACAACAAGAAAAACAATAATTCTTATTCTTGAAGGTATCATATGACGCATTAATGAAACTACAACATTAGCAACCGACAATACAACTAAAACAGATAATGCCATAACAACAGCAGGTTTTAGTTGAACAGTTATTGCTAAAGCTGAACAGATACCCAATACTTGTACCGTAATTGGATTATTATCATCAAGCGGATCGCTTAATAATTTCATATTCTTTTTAGAAAATAAGGAATCTTTACTCATATTCTTAATTTATTATTGAATCATTAACCGTAACTACTGAATCCATTGCAGAAAAAATTGAATCCACCTCAATAGTAGGCTTTATTTTATTGAAATAAGGCAAGTACATTGTTAGCCTTTCTAATAACATATCCGTAACACCATCAGAGGTGATTGTACCTCCTGAAATTCCATCTACTCCATGCATATTATCTTCACCAGCACCTCCTTTTATTACTTTAATTGACTTGAACTCTTCACCATTAAAAATTGATTTTCCAGCAAATGGATCTTGGAACATTGGCCTATTAATCTCAGCACCTAGTCCTGGAGTTTCTGCTTTATGGTCAAAGACAGCACCAAATACTGTATTTAGGTCATCTTCCAAAGAAATAAACCCCCAAATTGGACCCCAAAGTCCTTTCCCTCTTAAAGGAATAATATACATTGTTTTCCCATCAACTTCACTTATGAATAATGGTAATACTTGAGCATCAGCCTCTTTTTTAACTTCTTTTGCTAAGTCAATGTCAAAAGTAGAACCTTCAACTTCTTCTCCTTTATTATTAAGCACTAACTCCTGCTTAATATAAGTAAGATAAAGCTCTTCAGCTCCATCTCTATCAGTAACAATACCAACAGAACTTAAAATATTTTGTTTCTTCTCCAGCTCTATATTTCTATCTTGAAAAGGTTTCAAGCCAATAGCAGCTGAGGACAGTAATGCTGCAACAATGATTACCATTATAGCCGCAAAACCGAAAGTGTACGAATTTTTATTTACATCCATAATTTATGCTTTTACTCTTTTTAATCTTCTTTTGATGTTTGCACTCACTACATAATGATCAACAAGTGGTGCAAAAACATTCATAAATAATATTGCTAACATCATCCCTTCAGGATATGCAGGATTAAATACTCTGATTAATATTGCCAACACTCCTATAAGGAAACCAACAATATACTTTGCAGTATTAGTTTGTGCTGCAGTAACTGGGTCAGTAGCCATAAATACAGCTCCAAATGCAAAACCACCCAGTAATAAATGTACATAAGAAGGAATATTCATAAACTCATTTGCTCCCCAAAGGTTAAACAATAATCCCATTACAAATCCACCAACAAATACGGAAATCATAGTACGCCAAGAAGCTATACCTGTAACCAATAAGATTACAGCACCAATCATAATAGCAACAAAAGAGGTTTCACCAACTGAACCTGCAATAGTTCCATTAAAGAAACTGCCAATCAAACTCATATCTAAAGGAATATTAGCTGCTAAATCAGCTAAAGGTGTAGCTCCTGAAAAACCATCAACAGCACCTCCATCTGTATTAACCCATACTTTATCTCCCGACATAAATGAAGGATAAGCAAAGAATAAAAAAGCCCTAGCCGTAAGTGCAGGGTTCAATATATTCATTCCAGTACCTCCAAATACTTCTTTACCAATAATAACAGCAAATACTACTGAAACAGCCAACATCCAAAGTGGCACATCAATAGGCATTACCATAGGTATTAACATCCCTGTTACAAGGTATCCTTCATTTACTGAATGTCCTCTTGATATTGCAAATGCAAATTCAATTCCTAAACCAACAGCATAAGAAACTATGATTAATGGTAACATCTTTAAAGCTCCAAAAGTAAAAGCTGACATCAATGTAAACGACTCGCCAATTGCTGTAAAATGTAATTGCCCTACATTCCACATTCCAAAAAATAAAGCTGGCATTAAAGCAAGTACAACCGTAATCATTGTTCTTTTTAAATCAATAGCATCTCTAATATGTGAACCTGCATGAGTAGTATGATCAGGCACAAATAGAAATGTTTCAAATGCATCATAAGCAGGATACATTTTCTCTAGTTTACCTCCTTCTAAAAAGTGAGGTTTTACTGATTCTAAGATATTTTTAAATAATTTCATATTAACTATTTTCTTTTCTTACTAAGTCAAGTCCATGACGAATAATAGACTGCACTTCAATTTTTGAAGTACAAACAAATTCACACAATGCTAAATCTTCAGGAGAAACTTCATAAATCCCTAAGTTTTCCATCAATTCAATATCCTCAAACATACATGCTTTTATCAATTGAGTTGGGTAAATATCCATAGGTAATACTTTTTCGTATTCCCCTGTCATTACATAGGCACGCTCTTCACCATGCATATTTGCATTTAAAGCATATTTTTTTGAAGGTGTTAACCAAGATAAGAATGTTTTTGAAGCAGAGAACTTATGCGTTCCTGGTAAAATCCAGCCTAAAAATTCTTGTTCTTTTCCTTCTTCAATTACAGTAACAGTAGTGTGATAAAAACCTAATGTTCCGTTTTCATCAATTTGCTGACCTGATAAAATATCTCCAGAAATAACTCTATTATCTCCTTCTTTTAAATTATCAACAAGTAAATTAGCAATGGATGCACCCGAAATTGTTCTATAATACCTTGGCTTTGCAACTTGCGCACCACCTAAAGCTATAATTCTTGATACATCATATTTCCCTTCAGTAAATAATCTTGCAATTGCAATCACATCTTGTGGTTCCAAATACCAAACCACTTCACCTTTGTTAATAGGATCAATATGGTGAATTTGCACCCCTACATTTCCTGCAGGATGTGCTCCACTTATTTTATTTATCTCAACTCCTTTTGCCTCAGTAAATACTTTAGACGGATTAGTATTTCCATCAATATTCAAATGCGTTTTTCCAGAAGTTAACTTAACAATATAATCCAATCCTTTTTGAAACAACTCATCCATTCCATAAAGTGCAAAGTCATTTTCAATCGTTAAAGGAGCTGTATTGAAAGCTGAAATAAAGATAGATTTAGGCATATCAATAGGATTCGCAATGATATCATAAGGTTTTTGTCTTACAAATGGCCACACTCCCGCCATTAGCATGCTATCAATAATTTGTTCTCTTGATAAACTATCGGAAGTAGCAATAGCAAAATCCTCATAAGCAATCTCAGCATCTGCTTTAATCACTACTTCAAGTATTTTTCTTTTTGCACCTCTTACAATAGCGGCAACTTCACCACTTACAGGGGATGAAAAATTTACTTTATCATTATATTTATCAAAAAACAATGTAGTTCCTGCTTTCACTCTATCACCAACCTTTACAGCTAGCTTTGGTGTTAACCCATGAAAGTCAGTAGGTTTTACTACATAGTTATCAGTAGATTTTACTGATGCGTATACTTTTTCGGCCTCACCAAGTAAATTGATGTTCAAGCCTTTTTTTAATCTTATTTCTTTAGACATCCTTTTTAAATTAGATTTTTCGGCTGCAAAAGTATAAATTTGCGGTTATTATTTACCTATTTAAATCATAATTTTAAATGAGATTCAACAACTTCCTAACAATACTAATTATTTCTATAGTTTTAATGAGTGCTTGCCATAGCACAAAAGAAATAGCGAGTACAGATAATACACTAGCAGAAAGCAATATTACTGAAGAAATAGCAAGTCCAGAATTTGAAAAAATTTATAAAAACGAAACCTTTAACCAACAATTAAAAACCCTGCTTTGTCATAAAATACAGGATGAACTTTCACTCCCTTTCCTTAATTTAAATGCTGAAGACCAACTTTTAGTAAGTTTTGATGATTTGGATGCTGACATTAAGGACTATTATTACACCATTATACATTGTAATTCTGACTGGACAGCAAGCGATTTAATGCAAAGTGAATACATCAGTGGATTTACGGATGAACCTATAACAGATTATGAGTTTTCGTTTAATACCCTACAGCAATATACGCACTATAGTTTTAGTTTTCCAACTGAAGAAATGAAAGCTCTCCTATCCGGGAATTATGTATTTAAGATTTTTGAAGAAGGTGGAAAAACAGTTGCTTATAAACGCTTTATGATATTGGAAACCAAGGTTACAATTGAAGCCCAAGTGAGGCGTGCAACTTTGGCTGAGGACAGAAATACTAAGCATGAAATTGACTTTACAATTAAGCATCCTAACTTAGTAGTTGCTGACCCATTTTCTGATATAAAAGTTGCTATAAAGCAAAACAATAAAGAAGATAATGCTATAACCGACCTCACTCCTATTTTTGTTAAAAATAATGAATTGGTGTATGATTATGAGGATGACAATACCTTTTGGGCTAACAATGAATTTCGTCATTTTGACATCAAGAGTTTACGCTTTCAGTCAGACAGAATAAAGGAAATTACTTATGACAGTACTTTTAATCATGTGTATTTATTCAAGGATAGAAAACGCCCTTTTGACCGCTATTCCATTGAACCAGATATTAATGGAAAGTTCCTCATCAAATCACAAGAAGGGTGGAAATCATCAATTGAGGCGGACTATGCTTTTGTGCATTTCACCTTGCCTGTTGACCACATCAGTTATGGTGACTTATATATATTAGGAGGGTTTTCTGATTGGGAATTGAAGGAAGATTTCAAACTAGAATACAATAATGAACAAAAGAAATATAAAGGAAGTGTTTACTTAAAACAAGGGTATTACAATTACCATTACGCCCTTAACGATATTAATACAGCCCGAGTAGATGTTTCCTTTATTGAGGGAACACACTATCAAACCCGTAACGACTATTACATTTATGTTTACTACCGTGCTGTAGGCGATAGATACGATAGGTTTGTAGGCTTTTTAAAAACTTCAAGCAAGGAATTGTTTTAAAAAAAGCAGCCACCAGAAGTGACTGCTTTAATTTATTACGGACAATAATAATTAAGAAAGAACTCTAGTTTCTTTTCTTATTCTTTTTAATCATATCTTTTACATCACCCTTCTTTACCTTTTTCCTATTAGATGTATGCTCTGACAATAATTCTTGAACATCTTCAATAGAAATTTCCTCATTTTCTAGAGCTTCTAAAATTAACCTTTTAGCATTATCTTTAATATTTGGATTTTCCTCAATAATCTCTTTGTCAGTTTTTGCTGGATGCCAATCATCTACAACTCTTTCAGTAACTTCAGTATTATTAACTTCCTTTTTCTTAACTTTATTTACAACCTCAACCTTTTCAACAACAGGTGGTGAGATTATTTCAGTATTCACTACCCCAACAGAATCTTCTTCAACAAGTTCAGAAACAACTACTTCATTTCTATTAATAATTTGATCAATATCTTCTTTCTCATCCTCAATAATATCAATTACTTCTGGAGGAGGTGTAAGAAGCTTAACATCTTGCTTTGAATTTAGGAGTACTTCCTCAATCACTTCAGAGTGAATAACTAATTCAGACTTTGAAAAATCTAAAGAACTTACTATCTTTTCTTCTTTAGCATACTTAACATCTAGTTCAGTAAAAAAATTAGCAAATAAACTGAAAATAGAAATATCTGTATTTATTGAAACAGGAATATTAGGAGTATGAATATATTTAGTATTTATCTCTGGGGTTTTCCAAAAAGAAAATCCTAAATCAGTTGTTTTAAATAAACTAATTAATGCAACTGATATTATTAAAATAATAATATTCTTATTCATGATTAGAAACTAAATATTGCTAGAAATGAGCTTAATCCACCTCCAATAGTTGCAAAATAAACTACTAGAAGGATAGGCCAAGTAAACCCTAATAAAGGTTGTAAATTACTTTTAGCTTTTTCTTCATTTACTAATGATAAGAAATACCAAGAATCATTACTTCTTATTTTATATACATTATAAAATAGAGATGAAGAGTAAGTTACAATAACACTTAAAATCACCCCTCCAAATAAAGAGATAAATAATAGAGCAAAAATAAATGCAATATTTTTAAATACCTTAAGAGTCGTTCTTTGCGAACTATCATAATCAATTAATGAAGCAAACATTTCTATCCTTTGACTAGCATAAGCTAATTTTTCTTTATTAATATCTATTATTTCTTGTTGGTCAGCTATTTTATTTTGCATATTCTCTACAAACGATAATTTATCATTTACATATGCCCCTTTAGCTTTATTATCAACATTATTATCATTATCATAAAATGAAGCTCTCTTGTAGTCCCATGCAGAATATGACCAGTTAACCAATACACTTTTGATATTAGACTGATCTGTAACATTATAAGGAGAAGGTAAAGTTATTCTCCTTGAAACAATATTTGTAGGGTTTGATTTTTCACCAATACCAACTGCATGTACTCTATACTCATATGTTTTCCCAGTAACAATAGTATTATCTGTATATTGTCTAACATCTGAATCAACATTAGCCAACATAGCCCACTTAGCACTACCTAATAATTTTCGTTCTACAATAAAACCATCTTCATTGTAAGAATTATCAGTCCAATGCATTACAACTTCAAAATTCAAGTTTGTTTTTGCAATTAAATATGAAGGAGATCTTAAACTAGTAGTTGGGACTCTATTATTTACCTCTGAACTCCATTTTGAAACACCTTTAGAATTCTTAGCTTTTACCCTATACATATAAGACTCACCTTCTTTAACATCTTTATCTACAAATCTACTAACATCTGTTCCACTTGAAATTGTTACCCAAGAATCTTTATCTTCCTTTATATTTTTTCTTTGAACAATATATTCCCACTTCTGGCTTTTATATTCATTAATTTCAGAATTAAGTTTTAAAATATTTCTTTCTGCATTTTTAATTTGATCTCTTAATGACATTGTATCAGATACAGCTGCTTTATACATCTTAGGTAATTCTAAGGTATAGTCAGTAGTATTATTACTCAAAATCATCTCAGGGCTCTCAATAACATTTTGAGGAAATCCTAAAGCAAAAGAATTTTGATTCGATCGAACACTTAATGCAATTGCATCTTCAAAAGCCTCTTCAGCTTGCTCTAAAGTATCATTAATAGTGAGTGCCTTGGAATGTGCTTCAAGTAAATCCTCAGAAATACTAGCAGATTGAGATGCTATTGTTGTTTCCTTAAAAGAGTCTGCCATTGATATTGATGCGTAAACAAATAATACAGGAATAGCAAGAACTACAACTGACCACATAGACCCAGGGATTAATGACACTAAAATTTGAATACCTCTATCTCTTATTGAATACAGATAACTTACAACTGAATCCTGAAAAGAAACTGACTCTTCATTGTGCAATAAATGGTTAGGTAAGATTGCTTGTGCAAAGAACAATACTATAAGTGCTAATATAACTATTGCTGATAAAAATACATTTGCATTTACTGCAATACCTAAGAATACCAAACCAAAATCAGGTATTATACTTAAGAATAATAAAGCTTCAATCACAACTATTGAAACTAAAACTGCTATCACATAATTCAAAGCTGTTTTCATAACATGAGAACCGTGAGCATTATGATCAGCTTCTTCAGAACCATGGATAATTGATGTTAAAGTTCCATAAGATTTAATAATTGGTAAGCAAGATATTACTAAACCAATCATTCCAATAACCATCAACCCAGTTAATAATGATAAATAAACAGAAACTCCAATAATGGCTAAGGTATAGAAAGAACCTATGAAGGCTACTCTTAATTTACTTTTATTATAAGTTCCATTTAACGCTAAGAAAGAAGTTTTATATAGATCCCATATCCAGATAATACAATAGTGATAAAATGCTTTTGCACTCATTTTAACAGGAACCCATATTAAATTTAAGAAAAACCATAACAAAGCATTTAACACCCACATAATTGCTTTTAAAATTGGTGTGATTAAATACTCATATATCTTCTTTAAAACTGATGAAATAAAATCTGCAAACACTACAAAAGCATATGCAGTCCAAACAAAAACATTATAGACAAATACCAGAGGAGCTGTAATCACCAAAAGTAATGTCCAAGCATTTTCTAGCCCTTTCATTCTATCAAAGCTAATTAAATAAGAAGGCTCTTCCTCTCTATACTTTGCAAAAAGAAATCCCATTATTGCAAATGGCATTAATGAAACTAATGAAGCCATAACTACCCCTATCCATCCGTTTGTTTGTACTAGATTTACTACAATTTCCATAACGTATAATATTTATTGATTAATATTCTGTAATAATAATAAAAAAAAACATAACTCACTCAGCATCAGGATGAGCGTTCAAATTTTTTAGATAAATTAATATAACTATTTCTTTTACAGCTATTTAAGTTAATAAAAATATTTTATTTAATATGTATTGTATTTAAAAAGAAGATTTAGATTAAAGTAGAAATTAGCTTTTTCAATATCTTTCTAAATAAATCAAACGTTAAATCAGTTATTAATTTCTTCAAACTTCAAACTAACCACCACAAACAATTTTCTATCTTTGTGATCTTAAAAATAAAAAAATGTCAAACGGATTTTATAATGTACCCAAAGCGGTAAACGAGCCAGTAAAAGGATATGCTCCAGGAAGCCCTGAGCGTACTGAATTACTAGCAGAATACAAAAGAATGTACAATACTAATGTTGATGTACCAATGTATATTGGCGACAAACAAGTATTTACTGATGATAAAAGAAATTTAACACCACCTCATGATCATAGACATGTAATCGGAACTTCCAATTATGGAGGAGAACAAGAAGTTCGTGATGCAATTGATGCTGCTATGGATGCTCGTGAAAAGTGGGCAAATATGAGTTGGGAGCATAGAGCTTCTATCTTTTTAAAAGCTGCTGATTTATTAGCGGGACCTTACCGTGCAAAACTAAATGCAGCTACCATGCTAGCACAAAGTAAAAATGTAATGCAAGCTGAAATTGATGCTGCTTGTGAACTGATTGATTTCTTCAAATTCAATGTACAATACATGAGTCAGCTTTATAAAGAGCAGCCAGAATCATTGCCTGGAATGTGGAATAGATTAGAACACAGACCACTTGAAGGATTCGTATTTGCATTGACACCATTTAACTTTACTTCTATCTGTGCTAACCTTTGTGCAGCACCAGCAATGCTAGGAAATGTAGTAGTTTGGAAACCAGCAGAAACACAAATTTATTCTGCACAAGTAATCATGGAAATATTCCAAGCAGCAGGATTGCCTGATGGGGTAATCAATATGGTAACGGTTAGTGGTAGAGAAATTTCAAAAGTAGTATTTGAAGATAAAAACTTTGCAGGATTACACTTTACAGGTAGTACTGATGTATTCCGTACGCTTTGGAAAGGAATTGGAAACAACATTGAAAAATATAAATCATACCCAAGAATAGTTGGTGAAACAGGAGGTAAAGATTTCATTATTGCACATAAATCGGCAGTAGCTGGTGAAGTAGCAACTGCTATTTCAAGAGGTGCTTTTGAATTCCAAGGACAAAAATGTTCAGCTGCCTCTCGTGCTTATGTACCTTCTAATTTATGGGAAGATGTGAAAACTCAAATTGTTGCAGATACTAACAGCTTTAAGATGGGTGCTCCTGATGATACTTCAAACTTTATTAATGCAGTAATTTCTGAAAAAGCTTTTAATAGTATTTCATCTTATATTGATTATGCAAAAACAGCTGAGGATGCCGAGATTATTGCAGGAGGAAGTTATGATAAATCAGTAGGTTACTTTATTGAACCAACTATTATTGTAACAACTGACCCTAAATTCAAAACTATGGTGGAGGAAGTATTCGGACCTGTGATGACTATTTATGTATATGATGCTGATAAGTGGGAAGAAACATTAGAGCTAGTAGATAACACTTCAGAATACGCTTTAACAGGAGCTATCTTATCAGTAGATAGATATGCTGCTGAATATGCAACTAAAGCTTTAGAAAATGCTGCTGGAAACTTTTACATTAATGATAAGCCAACTGGAGCTGTTGTTGGCCAACAACCATTTGGTGGCGCAAGAGGATCAGGGACTAATGATAAAGCTGGTTCTATCCTAAATCTTTTAAGATGGGTTTCTCCTAGAACAATTAAAGAAACATTTGTTCCTGCTACTGATTATAAATATCCTTTCTTAGGATAAAAAAAAATTATTAGTAACTAGGTACTAGTCAAACTTTAGAAAACAAAAAAGCCTGCAAATTGCAGGCTTTTTTTAGTTTTATAGATAATAAATTATGCAAGTGGAGTTGGTCCTCCAAAATTCATTGGAATCCCTCCAGTAGGATCAACATCTTTAATCTCACCATGCTGATTTTCAAATTTAGTTACATTTTCAGCAAGTGCCTTCATTAATCTTTTAGCATGTTGAGGAGTAAGAATAACTCTTGACTTTACTTTTGCTTTAGGAATTCCTGGCATCATTTGAATAAAATCAACTACAAACTCTGATGGAGAATGATTGATAATAGCCAAATTGCTATAAGTTCCTTCAGCTACATCTTCAGTAAGCTCAATGTTTAGTCCGTCTTTCTTCTTTTCCTCTGACATAATAATTATTTTATTTTTTTGTTGATTTAGTGTCAGCAACAACTTCTTCAGAAATTTCAGCTTCAACAACTAGCTCGTCTTCTAATTCAGTCGCATTAGTAGCTTCTTCCTTCAATTGCATTAATCTATCATATTCAACTTGAGAACCAACAACAGTTTCAGTAGCTTGTACTAATCCCGTTCCTGCTGGTATTTTCTTACCAATAATTACATTCTCCTTAAGTCCAACTAAAGTATCAACCTTAGCATTAATTGCAGCCTCATTAAGCACTTTAGTAGTTTGCTGGAATGATGCTGCTGAAATCCATGAATCTACCTGTAAAGATGCTCTAGTAATACCTTGAAGTACTGGAGTTGAAATTGCAGGCTGAGCTTCTCTAGCTTCAACCGCTTTTGCATCTTTTCTCTTCAGTCTTGAGTTTTCTTCTCTTAATTGTCTTGGCGAAACGATTTGTCCTTTTTTCAAGTCTTCAGAATCACCAGCTTCAGTAACAATCATCATTCCAAATAACTTGTCATTTTGCTCATTAAATTTAGCTTTACCAACTAATGCTCCTTCTAAGAAATAAGTATCACCTGAATGAGAGATATTTACTTTACGCATCATTTGTCTAACTAAAACTTCAAAGTGCTTATCGTTAATTTTTACACCTTGCAAACGATATACATCTTGAATCTCATTTACAATATATTGCTGAACCTCAACTACACCTTTAATTGCTAAAATATCAGCAGGAGTAATAACACCATCACATAAAGGCATACCCGCTTTTACATAATCATTTTCCTGAACTAGGATATGCTTAGCTAATTTAATTAAGTATTTTTTAGTTTCACCAGTTTTAGTTGTAATAATAACCTCTCTATTACCTCTTTTGATTTTCCCAAATGAAACAGAGCCATCAACCTCAGAAACTACAGCAGGGTTAGTAGGATTTCTCGCTTCAAACATCTCAGTTACTCTAGGTAGTCCCCCAGTAATATCACCAGATGAACCAGCAGACCTTGGTATCTTAGCTAAAATATCACCAGCTTTAATTTTCTTGCTATCATCAACAGCTAAATGGGCTCCAACAGGAATAGTATAAGTTCTATCCCCAATTGTAATAGAAGGAGAAATTTTTCTACTTCTACTATCAATAATTACTTTCTCTTGATGCCCTGTTTGCTCATCAGATTCAGTTCTAAATGAAACCCCTTCTTCAATATCATTAAACTCAACTTTACCAGCAATTTCTGATATAATTACAGCATTATAAGGATCCCATTGACAAATAACATCACCTTTTTTGACCTCCCCATCTTTAATAAAGATAGTAGAACCATAAGGAACAATATTTGTAGATAAAATTACTCCATTTTTATCATCAACAACTTTAGTTTCAGCAGATCTAGAAACAACAATTTCAATTGCTTTACCATCTTTATCTTTTGATTTAACAGTTCTTAAATCCTCAATTTCTAATCTACCATCTTTTTTAACAGTTAAAGATGAATCAACTTCTGACCTAGAAGCAGTACCCCCAACATGGAAGGTTCTAAGAGTAAGCTGTGTACCCGGCTCACCAACTGATTGAGCAGCTACAACACCAACAGACTCACCAACTTGCGCCATTCTGTTAGTTGACAAAGATTTACCATAACATTTCTTACAAATACCTCTTCTTGTCTGACATGTTAAAGCAGATCTTACTTCAACCATTTCAACTCCAGCAGCATCAATTGCTTTAGCAACTGTATCAGTAATCATGTCATTAGATGCAACCATTAACTTTTCAGTTTTTGGGTGGAATATATCATGTAAACTTACTCTGCCAGAAATTCTATCAGATAATAATTCAACAATATCATCATTATTTTTAAGAGCAAAAACTTCTAATCCTCTTAAAGTTTCACAATCATCTTCAGTAACAATTACATCCTGAGCTACATCAACAAGTCTTCTTGTAAGGTAACCAGCATCTGCTGTTTTAAGTGCCGTATCTGCAAGTCCTTTTCTCGCCCCATGGGTAGAGATAAAGTACTCCAAAATTGAAAGTCCTTCACGGAAGTTAGTTGTAATTGGATTCTCAATAATTGATTCACCATGATCACCAGATTTTTTAGGTTTTGCCATAAGACCCCTCATACCAGATAACTGACGAATTTGTTCCTTAGAACCCCTTGCACCAGAATCAAGCATCATATATACAGAATTAAACCCTTGCTTATCAGTACTAATGTTTCTCATAACTGTATCAGTTAATCGAGCATTAGTAGTAGTCCAAACATCAATTACTTGGTTGTATCTTTCATTATTAGTAATGAATCCCATTGCGTAATTGTTCTTAATTTCATCTACCTTTTTGTTTGCATCAGCAATTAATCCTTCTTTTTCTTCAGGAACAAGTACATCACCAAGGTTAAATGATAATCCTCCTCTAAATGCCATATTAAACCCGATAGTTTTAATTGCATCTAGGAAGTGAACAGTAGCTGAAACTCCACAAGTTTCTAACACATCACCAATAATATTTCTTAAAGCTTTTTTAGTTAAAAGCTCATCAATAAAATTAATTTCAGCTGGCACATATTCATTAAATAATACTCTACCAACAGTAGTATCAACTAAAGAAGTTTTACCTTTTGTATCAGTAACCCTTACTTTAATCATTGCATGTAAATCAGCTTTTTTCTCATTATAAGCAATCTTAACTTCATCTAAAGAGTAGAAAGTCATTCCTTCTCCTTTTACTTTCTCTTCATCAGTTGATCTTTTCTCTTTAGTCATGTAATAAAGTCCTAAAACCATATCCTGTGAAGGTACAGTAATTGGAGCTCCATTTGCAGGATTTAAAATATTATGAGAAGCTAACATTAACACCTGAGCTTCTAAAATTGCTGCTGCACCTAAAGGTAAGTGAACTGCCATTTGATCCCCATCAAAATCGGCATTGAAAGCCGCACAAGCCAATGGATGAAGTTGAATTGCTTTTCCTTCAATCATTTTTGGCTGGAAAGCTTGTATACCTAATCTGTGAAGTGTAGGGGCTCTGTTTAATAAAACTGGATGTCCTTTCATTACATTTTCTAGAATATCCCAAACAACAGGCTCTCTAGTATCAATAATCTTTTTAGCAGATTTAACCGTTTTTACAATTCCTCTTTCAATCAGTTTTCTAATGATAAATGGCTTGTAAAGTTCAGCAGCCATATCTTTAGGTATTCCACATTCATGTAAATTTAATTCAGGACCTACAACAATTACAGAACGAGCAGAATAATCTACCCTTTTACCTAATAAATTCTGACGGAACCTACCTTGCTTTCCTTTTAAGGAATCAGATAATGATTTTAATGCTCTTTTTCCATCTGCTTTAACTGCTGAAGATTTTCTTGAATTATCAAATAAAGCGTCAACAGATTCCTGTAACATTCTTTTTTCATTTCTCAAGATAATTTCAGGAGCATTAATCTCCATTAATCTTTTCAACCTATTATTTCTAATAATTACTCTTCTGTATAAATCATTTAAATCAGAAGTAGCGAATCTTCCTCCATCTAAAGGAACTAAAGGTCTTAATTCTGGTGGAATTACTGGAATCACTTTAACAGTCATCCATTCAGGTCTGTTCTCAGTATGTGTTTGACCATCACGCATTGACTCTACAATTTGCAGTCTTTTTAAAGCTTCCTTTTTTCTTTGTTGAGATGTTTCATTAGCTGCCTGATCTCTTAAGGCATAAGATAAGTCATCAAGATTTATTTTTGATAACAAACTATGGATTGCTTCAGCACCCATTTTTGCAACAAATTTATTAGGGTCATCCTCACTTAAGTATTGATTTTCTAAAGGTTGAGCATCTAAAATATCTAAGTACTCTTCTTCAGTTAAGAAATCTAAATATTTAACTGCTTCTCCTTCAGCATTTACAATTCCTGCAGGAGCATTAATTACTACATATCTTTCATAATAAATAATCATGTCTAATTGCTTAGACGCTAAGCCAAGTAAATATCCAATTTTGTTAGGTAAAGTTCTAAAGTACCAAATATGAGCTACAGGAACTACTAAAGCGATATGTCCTATTCTCTCTCTTCTTACTTTCTTTTCAGTTACTTCAACACCACATCTATCACATACAATTCCTCTATATCTGATTCTTTTGTATTTTCCACAATGGCATTCAAAATCCTTAGTAGGTCCGAAAACTCTTTCACAAAATAATCCGCCACTTTCAGGCTTATATGTTCTGTAATTAATAGTTTCTGGTTTTGTAACCTCACCAGATGATTTTCCTAAAATATCTTCAGGAGATGATAAACTAATTTTAATTGAGTTTATATCCTGAGCTTGTCTGTTCTGTTTTGTATTTCTCATGAGTAATATTATTCAAATGAAACTTTTAATCCTAATCCATTAAGTTCGTGTAATAATACATTGAACGATTCTGGAATACCTGGTGTAGGCAAATCTTTTCCTTTTACAATTGCTTCAAAAGCTTTTGCTCTACCAACTACATCATCCGACTTAAGCGTAAGCATCTCTTGTAAGATATTTGCTGCACCATAACCTTCAAGTGCCCAAACCTCCATTTCTCCAAGTCTTTGCCCACCAAACTGAGCCTTACCTCCAAGTGGTTGTTGTGTAATTAATGAGTAAGGTCCAATTGATCTTGCATGCATTTTATCATCAATTAAATGCCCTAGTTTAAGCATATAGATAATACCTACTGTTGCGGTTTGTGCAAAACGTTCACCAGTACCACCATCATATAGATAAGTTTGACCTAATCTTGGAACTCCAGCCTCATCAGTTTCAGCATTAATTTGATCAATACTAGCTCCATCAAATACAGGAGTAAAATACTTTTTACCTAATTCTTGTCCAGCCCAGCCTAAAATTGTTTCATAGATTTGACCGAGATTCATCCTAGAAGGTACACCAAGTGGATTTAAAATAATATCAACAGGAGTTCCGTCTTCTAAGAAAGGCATATCCTCATCTTTTACAATACGAGATACAATTCCTTTATTACCATGACGACCCGCTAACTTATCACCCACCTTAACTTTTCTTTTTTGAGCGATTTGAACTTTAGCTAATTGCAATACTCCATTTGGCAATTCATCACCAATTGTAATAGCAAAACGTTTTCTTCTATACTCTCCATAGATATCATTATACTTTCTTATGTAGTTCTCTATAGTAGTATTTACAAGAAGGTTATTGTCTTTATTACCTGTCCAGTTATAAGGATCAACTAAAGTAAAGTCAACGCCAAGTAACATTTTCTTTGTAAATTTCTCACTTTTAGGAATTACTTCTTCTCCTAAAATATTCTTAACACCTTTTGCTGCTTTACCACCAATAATTTGATAAAGTTTACCAGATAAGATATTCTTAAGTGCATGAGCTTCTTTCTCAAAAGTAACATCTAATTGTTCTAATTGTTCTTTATCTGCAGATTTCATCCTTCTATCCTTGATAGTTTTTGCAAATAATGATTTACCAATTACAACACCAGCATTAGCAGGTTTTGCTTTCAAAGAAGCATCTTTTACATCACCAGCTTTTTCGCCAAAAATAGCTCTCAATAATTTTTCTTCTGGAGTAGGATCAGACTCTCCTTTAGGAGTAATTTTACCAATAAGAATATCGCCATGCTTAACATTAGCTCCAATTCTTACCATTCCATATTCATCTAAATCCTTAGTTGCAGTTTCACTAATATTAGGAATGTCAGCAGTTAACTCCTCTACTCCCCTCTTAGTTTCTCTAACATTTACAACATGCTCAGCAATATGTAATGAAGTAAACATATCTTCTCTTACAACTCTTTCAGATAAAATAATTGCATCCTCAAAATTATACCCTTTCCAAGGCATGAAGGCAACTTTTAAGTTTCTACCAATAGCTAATTCACCATTTTCAGTTGCATAACCATCACAAAGCACTTGTCCTTTAGTTACTTTATCTCCAACTCTAACAATCGGCTGAATATTAATACAAGTTCTTTGATTTGTTTTTTGGAATTTAGTTAAACTATATGTTTTCTCTGCTTCATCAAAACTTACTAATTCCTGCTCTTCAGTTTTAGTATATTTAACTTTGATAGTGTTTGCATCTACATAAGTAACTTTACCTTCTCCTTCTGCATTAATCATTGTTCTAGAATCACGAGCAACATGTGGCTCAAGTCCAGTTCCAACAATTGGAGCATCAGTTCTTAATAAAGGAACAGCTTGCCTCATCATATTAGATCCCATCAGAGCTCTATTGGCATCATCATGCTCTAAGAAAGGAATCAATGAAGCTGCAATAGAAGCAATTTGATTAGGAGCTACATCCATCAATGTTACTTTAGATGGTTCAGCAATTAAATAATCTGCTTCACTTCTTGATTTAATTCTATCATTCTCAAATGAACCATCTTCATTTAAAGGTGCGTTTGCTTGTGCAATTACTTGCTCAATTTCTTGTTCTGCACTCTTATAAACTGGAGCTTCAGTTGCATCAATTTTACCTTCAACTACATTTCTATAAGGAGTTTCAATAAATCCTAACTTATTAATTTTAGCAAATACTGCTAAAGAAGAAATAAGTCCAATATTTGGCCCCTCTGGAGTTTCAATAGGACAAAGTCTTCCATAATGCGTATAGTGAACATCTCTCACCTCAAACCCTGCTCTTTCTCTAGTTAAACCTCCAGGTCCTAAAGCTGAAATTCTTCTTTTGTGAGTTACCTCTGCTAATGGATTAGTTTGATCCATAAATTGAGATAATTGAGAAGTTCCAAAGAATGAATTAATTACTGCAGATAAAGTTTTTGCATTAATTAAGTCAATTGGAGTAAATACCTCATTATCTCTTACATTCATTCTTTCACGAATAGTACGAGCCATTCTACTTAATCCAACATTAAATTGGTTTGAAAGTTGCTCACCTACCGTTCTAATTCTTCTATTACTCAAGTGATCAATATCATCAACATCAACTTTAGAGTTAGTTAAAGAAATAAGGTTACTAATTATAGATACAATATCTTCATTAGTTAAAACCATTTTATCAATAGGGATATTTAGTTTTAATCTAGAGTTAATTCTAAATCTACCTACATGTCCTAAACTATATCTTTGGTCAGAGAAGAATAATTTATCAATAATTCCTCTTGCTGTATCATCATCTGGAGCTTCTGCTGATCTTAATTGTCTATAAATATGTCTTACAGCCTCTACTTCAGAGTTAGTTGGATCTTTCTGTAAAGTATTATAAATTAATGCGTGATCAGATGCAGTTCCATCTTCTTTCTGTAATAAAATAGTTTCAACACCTGAATCAACAATTTCATTAATATGAGCCTTCTCAACAATAGTATCTCTCTCAAGAATTACTTCATTTCTTTCAATTGGGACTAATTCACCAGTATCTTCATCAACAAAATCATCAACCCATGACTTGAGAACTCTTGCAGCTAATTTTCTACCAACAACTTTCTTTAATCCACTTTTTGATACTTTAACTTCATCAGCTAAATTAAAAATAGATAAAATATCTCTATCAGATTCATATCCAATAGCTCTTAATAAAGTTGTAACAGGTAATTTTTTCTTTCTATCAATATAAGCATATAATACATTATTGATATCAGTAGTAAATTCAATCCACGAACCTTTAAAAGGAATTACTCTTGCTGAATACAATTTTGTACCATTTGAATGGAAACTTTGTCCAAAGAAAACACCAGGAGATCTGTGCAATTGAGAAACAACAATTCTTTCAGCACCATTCACCACAAAACTTCCTTTTGGGGTCATAAATGGAATATTTCCAAAATATACATCTTGTACAATTGTTTCGAAATCCTCATGATCCGCATCTGTACAATATAATTTTAACTTAACTTTTAAAGGAACTTTAAAAGTAAGCCCTCTACTAATACATTCTTCAATAGAATATCTTGGAGGGTCAATCGTATAATCAATAAATTCTAATACAAAATTATTTCTAGAATCTGTAATAGGGAAAAGCTCTTCAAAAGCTTTATACAAACCTTCATTTCTTCTTTCATCTAAGGTAGTTCCAATCTGAAAAAAAGATTGAAAACTTTTAAGTTGAACATCTAAAAAATCAGGGAAATTAACCGTGTTTTTAATTGATGCAAAATTAATTCTTTGGGTGTTATTTGTTGTAGCCAATGCTTTGAGTTTTAGTTATAAAAAAGGGGTTCTATAAAAAAACGAAAGGGTTTAAACCTTATGTAACCATAAGATTTAAACCTTTTAAATGTTTAAAGAAAATTACTTCAGTTCTACTTCAGCTCCAGCTTCTTCTAATGCTTTAAGAATTCCTTCAGCTTCATCTTTACTAACTCCTTCTTTTACTGCTTTAGGAGCTGAGTCAACAATATCTTTTGCTTCTTTAAGTCCTAAACCTGTTAATTCCTTAACAGCTTTTACAACTTTCAATTTTGCAGCACCTGCTGCTTTCAAGATAACATCAAATTCTGTTTGTTCTTCACCTGCATCAGCACCACCTCCAGCTGCTGCTGGTCCTGCTACAGCTACTGCTGCTGCTGGCTCAATTCCATACTCATCTTTAAGTATAGTAGCTAATTCGTTTACATCTTTTACAGTTAAGTTAACTAACTCTTCTGCAATTTTTTTTACGTCTGCCATTTTATTTGTTTTTAATTTATTTATTTATTTTAAATGTTGGAAGCATTTCTTTTTTAGTTTGCTCTTTCTTCTAGAGCCTTTACAATTCCTGATAATTTGTTTCCTCCTGATTGTAATGAAGAGATAACATTCTTAGCTGGAGATTGTAATAATGTGATGATATCACCAATAAGCTCATCTTTAGATTTAAGATCCGCTAGAGCTGATAGATTTTCATCACCAATATAAAGAGACTCCTCAATATGAGCAGCTTTTAAAATTGGCTTATCATTTTTCTTTCTAAATTCTTTAATCACTTTTGCAGGAGCATTACCAGCTTCAGCTTGCATAATAGAAGTGTTACCAACTAATACATCATACAATTCACTAAAATCAGCATTATTTTTCTCTAAAGCTTTCTTTAAAAGAGTATTCTTTACAACTTGTAATGAAACATCTCTCTTAAAACATAATCTTCTTAAAGCACTATTTTCCTCAGCAGTTAAGCCAGAGATATCAGCTAAATAAAAGTTATTATTATCATTAAGCATCCCGTCAAGGACCTCAATCATTTGATTTTTTTCTTGTTTATTCATTTTTTGCTATTCTAAAATTTATTGACCTAATGAGTTAGCATCAATTTCAATACCTAATCCCATTGTGCTTGACATATAAACACTCTTAACATAAGTACCTTTAGCTGCTGATGGTTTTAACTTGATAATAGTCTGTAATAACTCATTAGCATTTTCTGAAATCTTTTGAGCATCAAAAGAAACCTTAGCAACTGAAGCATGAATTATTCCATTCTTCTCAACTTTAAAATCAATTTTACCTTTTTTAACATCAGCTACTGCTTTAGCTACATCCATAGTTACAGTACCAGATTTCGGATTTGGCATCAAACCTCTTGGACCTAACACTCTACCTAAAGCACCAATTTTACCCATAATTGAAGGCATAGTTACAATAACATCTATATCAGTCCAACCACCTTTAATTTTTTCAATATACTCATCTAACCCAACATAATCAGCACCAGCTTCTTTTGCTTCTGCTTCTTTATCAGCAGATACTAAAGCCAAAACTTTTAAAGTTTTACCAGTACCATGAGGTAAAGATGCAACTCCTCTTACCATTTGATTCGCTTGTCTAGGATCAACACCTAATCTTACAGCTAAATCAACACTTGCATCAAATTTTACTTTTGAATTTTCTTTTACAATTGCTGATGCTTCATCTAAACTATATGATTTATTTAAATCAACATTTTCTAAAACACCTTTTCTGTTTTTACTAATTGCCATCAGTTCAATTATTTATTTAATTATGAAGGAAAATTTCCTTTAACATTTACTCCCATACTTCTTGCAGTACCAGCTACCATTTTCATTGCAGATTCGATTTTAAAAGCATTTAAATCTGCCATTTTATCTTCTGCAATAACTTTTACTTGATCCCATGTAATAGTTGCAACTTTAACTCTATTTGGCTCACCTGATCCACTTTTCTTGTTAGCAGCAGCTAAAATTTGCGCAGCAGCTGGTGCAGTTTTAATGATAAATTCAAATGATTTATCAGCAAAAACAGTAATTACAACAGGAACAATACTTCCTGCTTTTTCCTGAGTTCTTGCATTAAACTGCTTACAGAATTCCATAATATTAACTCCTTTTGCTCCAAGTGCTGGACCAACTGGTGGTGCAGGATTTGCAGCTCCGCCTCTAATCTGTAACTTAATAAGTCCTGAAATTTTTTTTGCCATTTCTTTATCTTTATAATTTTTCTACTTGCATAAAGTTTAACTCTAAAGGAGTTTTTCTCCCAAAGATTTTCACCATTAATTGTAACTTCTTCTTATTTTCATCAATACCTTCAATTTCAGCATTAAAACTATTAAAAGGTCCATCAATTACTTTTACAGTTTCACCAACAACAAAAGGAATACTAACATGTTCATCAGTTAAAGCCATTTCATCAACCTTACCTAATATTCTATTAATCTCACTTTTTCTCATTGGGACAGGAACACCTCCTTTGGTAGCTCCTAAAAAACCAAGAACATTAGTAACATTCTTTAAGATGTGAGGAACCTCTCCAACTAAATTAGCTTCAACCAAAACATATCCAGGAAAGAAATTTCTTTCTTTACTAACCTTTTTCCCATTCCTAATCTGATAAACCTTTTCAGTAGGAACAAGTATTTGAGAAACAAAATCTTGCATCCCAAGTCTATCAATCTCCTTCTCAATAAAAGTAACGGTTTTTCTTTCTTTACCACCCATTACTCTTAGTACATACCAGCTCATATTTTCAACCTCTTGTTCCATAGTATATTAAGCAAATAAACTGTAAAATACATCCATAATATTACTGAATGTTTGATCCATTAAGTAAATTATTAAAGCAATAATTGCAGATGCAATAGCAACAACAATAGAACTACTTTGTAATTCTGACCATGTTGGCCAACTTACTTTATTCATTAACTCATCATATGAGCTCTTAATGTATGATTCTTTCTTTGCCATTTTATAGTTTTTTTTCCAATCGCACGGGTGGAGAGACTCGAACTCCCAGCCAATAGTTTTGGAGACTACTACTCTACCAATTGAGCTACACCCGTTTACACAGCAAAGGAAGATTGAAAATCAACCTTCCTTTAACTGTCAAACTTTATGATTTAAACTACTAAAGTAATTTAGTAATCTGTCCAGCTCCAACAGTTCTACCACCTTCACGGATAGCAAATCTTAAACCTTCATTCATTGCAACACCAGCAATTAACTCTACAGTAATTGTCAAGTTATCTCCAGGCATTACCATATCAGTTCCAGCAGGTAAGAAAATCTCACCAGTAACATCTGTAGTTCTGATATAGAATTGTGGTCTGTATTTATTATGGAATGGAGTATGTCTACCACCTTCCTCTTTTTTCAAGATATAAACCTCAGCTTCAAAATTAGCGTGTGGTGCAACAGAGCCAGGCTTACAAATAACCATTCCTCTTTTAATATCAGTTTTTTCAATACCTCTTAATAAGATACCAACATTATCACCAGCCTCACCCCTATCTAAGATTTTTCTAAACATCTCAACACCAGTAACAGTTGAAGCTAATTTCTCAGCACCCATACCAATAATATCAACAGCATCACCAGTATTTGCAACACCAGTCTCAATTCTACCAGTAGCAACAGTTCCTCTACCAGTAATTGTAAATACATCTTCAATAGGCATTAAAAATGGCTTAGCGTTATCTCTAACAGGCTCAGGAATCCAAGCATCAACTGCATCCATTAATTCATTAATCTTTGGAGTCCACTCAGCATCACCATTCAATCCACCTAAAGCTGATCCAGCAACTACAGGAGTATTATCACCATCATAATCATAAAATGATAATAATTCTCTAACTTCCATATCAACTAATTCCATTAATTCTTCATCATCAACCATATCAGCTTTATTTAAGAATACTACAATTGCAGGTACACCTACTTGTCTAGCTAATAAGATGTGCTCTCTAGTTTGAGGCATAGGACCGTCAGTTGCAGCACAAACTAAAATTGCTCCATCCATCTGTGCAGCTCCAGTTACCATGTTTTTTACGTAATCAGCGTGACCAGGACAATCTACGTGAGCATAATGTCTGTTTTCTGTTTCATACTCAACATGAGATGTATTAATAGTAATCCCTCTTTCTTTTTCTTCTGGCGCATTATCAATCGTGTCAAAATCACGAACTTCAGCACCCCCTGCTTCTGCCAACACTTTTGTGATTGCAGCAGTTAAGGTTGTTTTTCCATGGTCAACATGACCAATTGTACCAATGTTCAAGTGTGGCTTGGTACGATTAAAATTTTCTTTTGCCATTTTTGTTAATTTTAGTTATTATTAATTTAGTTATAAATTCTGTTTTCTACAATACTTACTTCTTTCTTTTAGAGCCAATGATGGGAATTGAACCCATGACCTCTTCCTTACCAAGGAAACGCTCTACCCCTGAGCTACACCGGCAAGTAAAGTTGAGCGAGAGACCGGGCTCGAACCGGCGACCCTCAGCTTGGAAGGCTGACGCTCTACCAACTGAGCTACTCTCGCAATTTCATTAATTATTTTGTGGGGGGAACAGGATTCGAACCTGTGAAGGCTGAGCCAGCAGATTTACAGTCTGCCCTCGTTGACCGCTTGAGTATCCCCCCTTAAAAAGAGCCGATAGAGGGACTCGAACCCACGACCTGCTGATTACAAATCAGCTGCTCTAGCCAGCTGAGCTATATCGGCTTATATTAATGTATATTTAAAAGAACTGTTCCTTAAAATGGGCTGCAAATTTATTAAAGTTTTTAATACAGACAATTAAAAAGAATACTTTTTTTAAAATTAATTTCAGGAAGATATTTTGAATACTATTTATCCTTGAGTTTAAGGATTTGTTTTCTGAGTGCATGAGAAACTAAATCAGCAGATTCTTCAAATGAATTAGACTGTTTTTTAGCAAAAAATTCACCATCAGCAGATTGAAGTTTTATTTCAACAATTTTATTGTCATGAGACTCTGGTTTATCTACTTTCAAATAAACATCAGCAGAAATAATGGAATCATCAATAGAAATTAACTTCTCTACCTTCTTGTTTATAAAACCTTTTAACTGCTGATCAGCAGCAAAATGGATAGCTTGGATTTGAATATTCATAATAAAATTATTTTACGCTCTTGGATGAGCTTGTTTATAAACTGTTTTTAATTTTTCAATCGTGTTGTGCGTATAAACCTGTGTTGCACTTAAATTAGCATGACCCAATAACTCTTTAATAGCATTAATATCTGCACCATTATTTAGCATATGAGTTGCAAATGTATGCCTTAAAATATGCGGGCTTTTTTTATTCACACTACTAATCTTGCCTATATACTTCTTAACAACTCGATACACCAGTTTAGTATACACTTTGGTCCCGCCTAAATTAGTAAAAAGATAATTATTAAGATTGTGTTTTTTCACAAAAGTTTGAAGCTCATTTACTATATTGATTGACAAAGGTATAAGACGTTCTTTATTTCGTTTTCCTAAAACTTTAATCAAGCTATTACTAAAATTAATATCAAAAATCTTAATATTTATCAACTCTGAAAGTCGAATCCCTGTCACATAAAATAATTCTATAATTAATTTATCACGCTCACCAATGAAACCCTCATCAAACTCCACTTCATTCAATAAGTTCTCGATTTGATTTTCTTCAATAAATACTGGCAATCTCTTTTTCGATTTAGGAGCAACAATTTTTAACATTGGACTTTCTGATATAACATTCTCCCTAATTAGAAATTTAAAATAAGTTTTTAGGGTAGATATTTTACGATTAACCGATCTTGGAGTCACACCTTTTTCAAGCAAGGAAGCAATCCAACTTCTCACAATTTGAAAACTAATTTCAGAAACTTCATTAGAAATTTGATATTCCTCAGAAAGAAATATTGAAAATTGATCTAAATCTGTTGAGTAAGAAGTAATTGTATGCTCAGAGAATCTTTTCTCAGCAGAGAGATATTTTATAAATTTATTTTTGAGCATAAAAAAACCTTTAAACTTGTAACGAAATTACAAATAAAAAGGTTCTATAATAATTAAAAAAATATTTTTTATTCCATATCTCTTAAAAGAGCTTCAGAATAAACAGCTTTTTGCTTTTTTACACGCAATCTTTCAGAAGGCTTGATGTATTGCTTTCTTGCTCTTAATTGTTTTAAAGTTCCTGTTTTTAAGAATTTTCTTTTAAAACGCTTAAGTGCTCTATCGATATTCTCTCCGTCTTTTACTGGTATTACTAACATATTCATTTTTAAATTTGGGCTGCAAAAATATAAATATCTTTACAACTAACAAACATTATCCTATAATTTGTTTTGAAATAACTAACTTTTGTATTTCTGAGGTTCCCTCTCCAATAGTACACAACTTTGAATCACGGTAAAAACGCTCTACTGGGAAATCTTTTGTATAACCATAACCTCCTAGTACTTGAACTGCATCATTTGCCACTTTTACTGCAACCTCAGATGAATAATACTTTGCCATTGCCCCCTCTAAAGTCATTCTTTCTCCTCTATTCTTTTTATCAGCAGCATTGTAAATCAATAGTTCTGAAGCCTCAATTTCAGTTGCCATATCAGCTAATTTAAAAGCAATAGCTTGAAACTGTGCAATTGGTTTACCAAACTGCTCACGCTCTTTTGCATATTGTTTAGCAGCATAATACGCTCCTTTTGCAATTCCTAATCCTAAGGCTGCAATAGAAATTCTGCCACCATCCAACACCTTCATTGCTTGAATAAAACCATCACCTACTTCTCCTAAAATATTTTCTTCTGGCACACGACAATTATCAAAAATAAGTTCAGCAGTTTCTGAAGCACGCATTCCTAATTTATCTTCCTTTTTTCCTGAAGTAAAGCCAGGCGTTCCTTTTTCAACCACAAAAGCAGTCATACCATGAGAATCACCTTTTTCACCCGTACGAACAACAACAACAGCTATATTTCCTGAAATAGCGTGAGTAATAAAATTCTTTGCACCATTCAATACCCATTCATTTCCATTTTTTACAGCTGTAGTTGACATCCCACCAGCATCTGAACCTGTATTATGCTCTGTCAATCCCCAAGCTCCAATCCACTGGGCAGTTGCTAATTTCGGTAACCATCTTTTCTTTTGATCCTTATTGGCAAATTGTAAAATATGACCCGTACATAAGGAATTATGTGCTGCCATAGAAAGCCCAATAGAAGGATCTAAAATTGACAGCTGTTCAATAGCTGTTACATATTCAGTATATGAAAAACCTGAGCCACCATATTCAGTAGGCACTAAAACTCCCATCAAGCCCAATTCCCCTAACTTTTTAAAAACATCAACTGGAAAAGTTTGATTATCATCCCACTCACGAACAAAAGGAGTAATATTTTGTTTTCCAAACTGCTGAATCATATCAGCAATCATTTTTTGATTTTCGTTAATTGTAAAATCCATTTAATATCTTTTTAAACTTATTATTTCTGTGGAATATTTTGCTAGTTTTTCATTTCCTTTTAGGAAATCCAAACTAATTACAAAAGCAAAACCAGCAACTTTTGCTCCTAACTGTTGTATTAATTCTGATGCAGCACAAGCCGTACCTCCAGTAGCCAATAAATCATCATGCACCAAAACATTCCATCCTTGCTTTATATCTGATTTATGCACTTCTACCTCAGCTGAACCGTACTCCAAGTCGTATTTATACTTTAAGGTTTCCCCAGGCAATTTCCCTACTTTTCGTATCGGGATAAAAGGAATTCCCATTTTATTAGCCAACAAAAAACCGAATAAGAACCCTCTACTTTCCACACCAACAATTACATCAATTTTTAGATGCGATAATTCAGTAATAAAAGCATCAACAATATCTGAAGACAATTCAGGATTTAACAATAAAGTAGTAATATCCTTAAAGTTAACTCCTGCTTTTGGAAAGTTAGGCACTTCCCTAATTGCTGCATCTAATTTTTCGCTAATCATGAGTTTTTAAATAGGGTGCAATTTTACGAAATAATTCAGGGCTAATCGGTTTGATTTTACGAATATCTTTTACTTGCTTAAAATCGCCATGTTGCTTACGGTAATTCAAAATCATTTTTGCTTGTTTGTAATTTAAGTACGGATGAAGTTTTAATTGTTCCAACTCAATTGTATTTACATTAACCTTCCTTATATGTAATGTGTCAATGGAAGTTTGTTGTTTCAACTTTTGAATTTCTAAATTTTCTAAACCCCAAATTTCAGTAATTTGAGCATAATTTCTAAACCCTCCTAATTCCTTTCTGTACTTTAAGATTTGTTTAGCATAAAATGGGCCCACTCCATTTATTGATATGAGCTGTAAACTATCTGCTTGATTCAGTTCAATTATTCGCTTTGTCTTTTTTGTTTTAATGCTGGGGGTTTCTGTTTTTGTAATTTCAGGAATTGATATATATATTTCAACCTTCTTATAAAATTCATCAGTAATTGCAAAGCAATTTTTTAAATCTGTTTTAGTTTTGAAAATAGCTCCACTTTTTTGAAAATTCCTGACTACACTTAATTTAGTTGATGGTAAACCTAAAGCCAACCAACCTTTATCATCCAAAGTATTTGGGTTAAAATAAAAGAGTGAGTCTTTTTGTTTTTCTATAGTAGGTTCTTGCTCATATTCTAGCTCAGCAAGTGCTTTTTCAAAACTTGAAAAATCAGTTCTACTTTCTTGTTTTAATAAATGTGAAAACTGATAAAATAAAATAAGCAACAGTAATAGACAAGAAAGGAGCAAAATACCATTTCGCTCCTTCTTATTAAACTGAAAGTAATTTTTTAAATTACCCATGATATAGTCATTAAATTATTTTCCAATCGCTTTTAAATATTTTACAAGTTCTTTTTTCACCTCTGGAAACAAAAGAAGTAATCCTATCATATTAGGAAAAACTAATGCCAAAATCATTGCATCTGAAAATTTAATTACTGCATCTAAAGTTGCAGAAGCTCCAATTATAATAAATAATAGAAATAACACTTTGTAAACAAGGTCTGCTGTTTTTCCAGTTCCAAAAAGATATTTCCAAGATTGAAGTCCATAATAAGCCCAAGAAATCATTGTAGAAAATGCAAACAATACAATAGCAATTGTTAAAATATAGGAAAATCCAGGTATTGCAGAATCGTAAGCCATAGATGTTAAATCAACCCCTCCAACATATTTTCCTGATTCCGTAATTAGCACCTTTCCACTTTCAACACTTCCATATAAAAATTCACTTTGTAAATTAAGTCCATCAATATTAAAAAAGATAATAACAAGGGCAGTCATAGTACAAATTACAACTGTATCAATAAATGGTTCTAATAAAGCAACTACCCCCTCAGATGCTGGGTATTTAGTTCTCACCGCAGAATGAGCAATGGCTGCCGAACCTGCTCCAGCTTCATTAGAAAAAGCAGCTCTTTGGAATCCTACAATAATAACTCCAATAATCCCTCCTAAACCTGCCATTGGAGTGAAAGCACCTTCATAAATTAATTTAAAAGCATCATCAATATATGTGTAATTTAAAGAAATTATAATTAAGGACGCCAAAACATATATCCCTGCCATAAATGGAACAATCTTCTCAGTGATTTTAGCAATTCTTTTTATACCACCAATAATTACAATTCCCACTAAAACAGATAAAATAAGCCCAATAATAAACCCTGAAGAACCTCCATCAATCCCTAACATAGACTCAATTTGAACAGTAGCTTGATTAGATTGAAAAGCATTTCCACCACCAAAAGATGCGCCAACACAAAGAACAGCAAAAAGACCTCCAAGAATTTTTCCTAAATTTTTCATTCCCTTCTCATCTAATCCTTTTCTTAAATAATACATAGGTCCTCCGTAAATTGTCCCATCATCACCAACATCTCTGTATTTTACTCCAAGTGTGCACTCTACAAACTTAGTAGACATACCAATAATTCCGCAAACAATCATCCAAAAAGTAGCTCCAGGACCACCTAATGCAATCGCTACTGCAACACCCGCAATATTCCCTAAACCAACTGTTCCGGAAACAGCTGTTGCTAAAGCCTGAAAATGAGAAACCTCCCCATCTTGACTCTCATCTTTAATTGTCCCTTTTATATCTCCATCTATATTTAAATCAGATTTTTCTGCAGTATGACTATCAATATCATCATATTTTCCTCTTACAGTGTTTATTGCAATCCCAAATCTTTTTACACCTGGAAAAGAAAAGTAAATTGTAAAAAATGTAGCTCCTACAATTAGAAGTAACAATACAAACGGAATACTAATACCTAATATCTCAACAGGAGTTAAAACAAATCCCTCCCACCATTCTGCAATTGGCATAAATTTCTCATTAATTTTTTCATCTATTCCTTCCGCCTTTATAATAGTTGGAAGTAGAATGATAAGTGTAAAAAGTATTTTCTTCATTTTTTAATTATTTAATTGTTTTTCTATTATAGCAAGACACTCCTCAAAACTATGAGGATTATAATCTAATTCGTTTCTGGATTTATCCAAAATAAAACCTGTTTTAGGAGGTCTCCCTGCTGTTTGATTTAAAGTGGCGGAGCTAATTCTATTCATATTTTCTGTAGTATTTCCATAGTGCTTTGCAATGCATTCTACTATTTCATAAATACTCATTATGTCTTTCCCTGAAGCATTAAAAATCCCATATGCTTTTTTATTGGCTGCTATTATACACGCATCTGCCAAATCCTCTGCTAAAGTTGGCGCACGGAATTGATCATCAATAATATTTAACGGCTCTCCTGTTTCCAAAGCACCCTTTGCCCAAAGGACAATATTTCCTTTACTCAAATTCTCTCCGACTCCAAATACAATTATTGTTCTGAGGATTGTCCATTTTACAGAATGTGCTTGTAATAAATGTTCCGATTTTAATTTGGACAACCCATAATATGAAAGTGGGTTCGGTTCATCCTCCTCTTTATAAGGCCCATCCTCACCGTCAAAAATAAAATCAGTTGAAATATGAATTAAATGAGCATCTATCTTATCGCAAGCATCCGCTAAGTATTGTACTGCATTCACATTCAAATCATCACATTCTGTTTTTTTTTCTTCACACAAATCAACATTTGTCATAGCAGCCGTATTGATAACCACATCAGGATTTTGCCCTGCAATAATTTGCGCAACAGCCGTTTCATCCGTTATATCTAAATCAATATATTTATAATTTGACTGCTCGCTTACTCTGTTTTCACCCCTTGAAGTAGCTATTAAATCTACTGAATTATCTACCCTTAATTTATGCAATAATTTCTGACCTAATAAGCCATTACTTCCTGTAATTAAAATCTTCATTTAATATTCACTTGGTTTTACTAAATACAAAATAAGATAGATGATTACCGGAGAACCAAAACCTAAAATTGCAGCTGCAACAAACAAAATTCTTAATCCTCCAACATCAAGCCCAAATTTATCAGCAAGCCAAGCACAGACACCAAGAATTTTGCGTTTAGTCATTAGATTTATCAATTAGTATATCAATCTTTTCAACAATAGTCTTTTCAAGTTCCATAATAGAACCTTCAACTTTTAATATCTGATGCTCCAATTCAATAATCTTATTTTGATTCTTCTTTGATTTCTGTATATCAATAATCAACCATGCAAAAGCAATAACTTCAATAAGCAAAAGTAATACGGTAAGTTTTATTTGTAAATTTTCCATAATTATTATAAATCAAAAACACTTTTTCGTTTTCTATATTTAAAATGATTTCTTATTTTTAACAATAAAATCATAAACAAATATATCAAAATAGTGATAGCATTAGTAAAAGCTGCATAAATAAAAAACAAACGAATAAAAGAAGCTCTAATTCCAAGGCGGTTACCCCACCAGGAACTAACACCAAAAAATTGTTTTTCAAAGAAATTTCTTAAGAAATTAATCATTTTTTATCAGTTGTTTTCCAATGCTGCAAGTTAAACATTTTTTTGGCTACAATAATTATTTTATAGCTGAATAATTCCCTAATTTTCCGACACAAAATGTAAAAACTCCTCTTTCATTAACTTTTATCTGCAATAATAATTTACTTTTGAAAGATAAATAAAATTTATGTTTTATATAGCATCAAAATTACTCGCTTTTATAAGCAAACCAATTATTTGGATTTTATTACTTCTTATTAGTTCTATTATTTTTAATTCTAAACGAAAGAAATTACTTTACATTACATTTTTTACTTTCTACTTTTTTACTAATAGTTTTATTGCTGATAGCTGTTCTAGACTTTGGGAAATCCCAAGATTTCAGCCAACTGAAAAATATGATGTAGGTATAGTTTTAGGAGGAATTGCTGATTATGATAAAATAACAAAGGCGCATAACTTTAACAAACATGCAGATAGATTAATGGATGCAGAACAACTTTATCATAAAGGAATAATAAATAAAATAATGATAAGTGGTGGGAATGGAATGCTTTTTAATGATGGATATATTGAAGCAAATGCAATGAGAGATCATCTGCTGCAGAACAAGATTCCAAATGAGGATATTATTATTGAAAATACCTCAAGAAACACTAAAGAGAATGCTTTTAATTCTTCTGAAATTTTGAAGAAAAAATACAAAAACGGAAAATTTCTTATAGTAACCTCTGCACAACATATGAGAAGGTCTCAGCTTTGCTTTGAAAAAGCTGGATTAAAAACGACTGCATTTCCAACAGACTGCACAACTTCCTATACTAATTTTGGAATTGAATACATATTGTTACCTAGAATAAGTGCTCTTGAAGTTTGGGAAAACCTTATCCATGAATGGATAGGGTTTTTAGTTTATAAAATAACTTTTTAGATTCCTTTTAGAGATAAAAGAGAGGCCATTTCTTGCTGTAATTTCTCTGCTTCAATTCTTGATTTTTCAGCAAAATCAAGATCATTTCCTGCATAAATAATTCCTCTAGAAGAATTAACTAATAATCCACAATCAGCATTCATTCCATATTTTGCAACATCTTGCAGATTTCCACCTTGCGCACCAACACCAGGGACCAATAAGAAATGATTTGGAATAATTTCTCTGATGTCAGAAAGTTGTTCTGCTCTTGTAGCTCCAACTACATACATCATATTTCCATCAGTTCCCCAATTTTTAGAAGTTTCTAAAACTTGCTTAAATAATGGCTTTCCATTCCCCCCCTTAATCTTTTGAAAATCCAAGCCACCTTTATTAGAAGTAAATGCTAAAACAATTGCCCATTTATCTTCAAACGCTAAAAATGGAGTTACAGAATCTGAACCCATATAAGGTGCAACTGTAACTGAATCAAAGTTCATGTTTTCAAAAAAGGCACGAGCATACATACTAGATGTATTGCCTATATCCCCCCTTTTTGCGTCAGCAATAGTAAAAATGTTTTCCGGAATATAATCTAATGTTTTTTGCAAACTTTCCCAACCGCTAACTCCCATACTTTCATAAAAAGCAATATTAGGTTTGTATGCAACACAGAATTCCTTAGTTGCATCAATTATTTGCTTGTTAAACTCCAAAATAGGATCTTCTAATTCCAATAAATGTTTTGGAATTTTATTAATATCAGTATCCAAACCTACACAAAGGAAAGATTGTTTTTTCTTAATTTGAGCTATGAGTTGTTCTCTATTCATCAGATGAAGTAGTTCCTACTTTAAGTTTTTCAGCATTTTCAGCCAATTGTAATTCATCAATAAATTCTTGGATATCACCACCGATTACATTCTGTAAATTATATTTAGTCAAACCAATTCTATGCTCTGTAACTCTCCCTTGTGGATAGTTATAAGTTCTGATTTTTGCTGATCTATCTCCAGATGAAACCATTGTTTTTCTATGCTTTGCATCTTCTTCTAACTTCTTTTGCAATTCAATTTCATAAATACGAGAACGCAAAACTTTCAATGCTTTATCGTAATTTTTATGTTGTGATTTTTGATCCTGACATTGAGCAACAACTCCAGTAGGAATATGGGTTAAACGAACTGCAGAGTAAGTTGTATTTACCGATTGCCCACCAGGACCTGAAGAACAATAAGTATCTTTTCTAATATCAGATGGTAATAATTCTATGTCAAATTCTTCCGCTTCAGGTAGTACAATTACAGTAGCTGCAGAAGTATGCACCCTCCCTTGTGTTTCTGTTTGAGGAACTCTCTGTACTCTATGTACTCCAGACTCAAACTTCAGCTGACCATAAACATCTTCACCTGAAATATTTACAATAATTTCTTTATATCCACCAGAAGTTCCATCTGCCACATCAACTAATTCCGTTTTCCAACCTCTTGTTTGTGCGTAAGCAGAATACATTCTGTATAAATCTCCTGCAAAAATACTAGCCTCATCTCCACCGGCACCAGCTCTAATCTCCATTACTGCATTTTTAGCATCTGCTGGGTCTTTTGGAATTAAAAGAACTTTAATTTCCTCATCCATTTCATCCTTTCTTGGCAAATTCTCATCTAATTCCATCTTTGCCATTTCCTTCATTTCAGCATCATCACTTTCTGATAAAATTTCTTTTGCCTCTGCAATATTACCCACCAAATCACGATATTCTTTGTATGCCTTTATAATAGGATCTAAATCTTTATATTCCTTACTGAGCTGAACATAAAGTTTCATGTCATTCATAGCATCAGGAGAAGAAATTAGTTTTTCAACCTCTTTATATCTATCGTTTATAGCGGATAATTTATCTAACATTCTAATATATATATGTTCCGAATTCGGAATTAATCGTTAATTTTTTACCTTTAAAATCTTCAACTCTACCAATAATCTGAGCATCAACATTAAAAGAATTTGAAATAGCAATAATATCTTCTGCAATCTCCTCAGGAACATAAAGCTCCATTCTATGTCCCATATTAAATACTTTGTACATCTCCTTCCAATCTGTCCCTGACTCTTCTTGAATCAGTTTAAATAAAGGAGGCAAGTCAAACATATTATCCTTTATTACATGAACATCATTTACAAAATGCAATACTTTAGTTTGAGCACCACCACTGCAATGTACCATTCCATTAATCTGACTTCTATATTTATCTAGAATTGCTTTAATAATTGGCGCATAAGTCCTAGTTGGAGAAAGTACTAATTTACCTGCATCAAGACCAGAACCTTCAATATTATCAGTTAGTTTTTGAGATCCAGAATACACCAAATCTATAGGAACAGAAGGATCAAAACTCTCAGGGTATTTCTCTGCCAGAACTTTTGAAAACACATCATGGCGAGCAGAAGTTAATCCATTACTTCCCATTCCACCATTATATTCGGTTTCATAAGTTGCCATACCTGAAGATGACAAACCAACAATAACATTACCACCTTGGATATTAGCATTATCAATCACATCTATTCTTTTCATGCGAGCAACTACTGTAGAGTCTACAATAATTGTACGTACTAAATCCCCAACATCAGCAGTTTCACCTCCAGTAGAAATGATATTTACACCAAACTTTTTGTATTCCTCTAAAAGCTCTTCAGTACCATTAATAATCTGAGAAAGCACAGCACCATTAATCAGAGATTTATTTCTTCCAATAGTTGATGAAAGCATGATATTATCAGTTGAACCGACACATAATAAATCATCAATATTCATAATCAGTGCATCCTGAGCAATTCCCTTCCACACTGAAATATCACCAGTTTCTTTCCAATACATATAAGCTAAAGATGATTTTGTCCCCGCACCATCAGCATGCATTATTAAACAATAATCTTCATCTCCTGTTAAATAGTCAGGAACAATCTTGCAAAATGCAGATGGGAAAAGTCCTTTATCTACATTTTTGATTGCATTATGCACATCCTCTTTATCAGCCGAAACTCCTCTTTGATTGTATCTGTCTGTTACCATAATTGTAAAAAAAAGCATCCTATAAATAGGACGCTTTTCTAATATTTTTATGTTATTTACTTATTATCATTTGTAGGAACATAATCTTCTCTCAATACTTTGAAAGATGTTCTTCTATTATATTGATGTGCTTTTTCTCTATTCTTCTTAAATCTAATCTTTTTAATGTATGATTCAGTAAGCACATCACCAACCTTAAATCTCCCATCTTTTTCCTCAATTACAAATGGTTCTTTTTCACCCATTCCTTTAGCAACTAATTGTCCTGCATCAATACCTTGACTTACTAAATAAGCTATACAAGCATCAGCTCTTTGTTGAGATAGTTTGTTATTTTGTGCATTTGAACCTACAAAATCAGTATGAGATTTAAGTTCAATGACTACATTAGGATTATCAAGTAATGATTCAACAAGTTCATCTAAATCAACAATTGATTCTGCTCTTAATTCTGCTTTATTAAAATCATACTTAATTAGTGGTAAAATAATCTCTTTCTTTATAGGATCAATTACTAAATCAACAACAAATGTTTTATTTAACTCAACACCCACAGTAGTTTCATTTACTGATTTCTTTAAGTAGCCTTCAGTATTTACTACAATTTCATATGAAGTTAGAGGTATTAATTTGAATTCATATTTACCTGTATTATCTGTTTTAACTTGATTAGCAGTTCCATCATTAGCAATTAACTGAACTTTAACACCAGTCATAATTGCACCAGTTTTAGAATCAGTAACAATACCTTTAAGATTTAAAACTAAAGCAGGTAATTCAAATTGATAAATATCATCACCTCCTTTTCCTCCAGTTCTATTTGAAGTTAAATAACCTCTTTCTCCTCCTGTTTCAACTATCATACCGAAATCATCAAAAGATGAATTAACTGGAGATTTTAAATTAACAGGAAGAATATAAGCACCATTTTCATCTTCAGAAGTCTTGTAAATATCAAATCCTCCCATTCCAACATGTCCATTAGATGCAAAGTAAATAACTCCCTCATCTGCTAAGAAAGGAAACATTTCATCTCCAGGAGTATTAACAAGAGGCCCTAAATTTACTGGGTCACTCCATCTATTTCTCTTTTCTTTTACAGACATCCATAAATCCTTACCTCCATAACCACCTGCTAAATCGGAAGAAAAAATAAGAACTGTCTCATCATCACTTAAAGCAGGATGACCAATAGTTGTATTACTATCTAATTTAACTTGTAGCATTTGAGTCGCTCCCCAAAGTTTACCTTTTCTTATAGAAACATAAATACCACAACCTAAATCTTTCTTCTTTTCAACTTTACATTGCGTTAGATACATAACCGTACCTCTTTTATTTACAAAAACAGAACCTTCATTTCCTTCAGAGTTTAATGGCTCAGGCATAACAATTGGTCTGCTCCAAGCTCCTTTTTTGTTAATTCTAGTAAACCATACGTCAGAAAAATGCTCACCTGTTCTATCATCTATTTTATCAGACAAACCATCTTTTCTGGAAGAAGAAAAATACATCTCAGTATATTCTCCATTTCCAAATGAAGCTGAATAATCACTATACCTAGAATTAACGACAGGCATTAATTCTACTTTATATCTTGTTGGTAAATCTTTCCATTTTAATGCAAAGTTGCACGATTTTAATCCCATTTCCCCTCTAACATCAGTAGGATTTAATTGAATGTATTTAGTGTATTGAGGAACAGCCTCATCTAAATCGCCTTGCATTCTTAACACATCAGCATACCTTAAATAAACAGTAACATCAGGATATTTAGCTTTTATTGCTCTTTTGTAATAGCTTTCAGCACGTTTTACATTACCTGACATCCTGTAACATTCAGCTTGCTTGAAAATGATTTCAGCTTTTACAGCTCTATTTTTAGTTTTCTGATAAGCTTTTTTGTAAAGTTCAGCAGCTTTAGAATATTCTTCTAAACTAAAAGCCATGTCAGCCTTCTTTAATTTTCTACTTTTTTTCTGAGCATAAACATCAGAATGAGAAACAGTAACTAAGAAAATAAAGATGGAAAGTAAGCGTAATAATTTTTTCATTTTATGATTTTTATTATTCGTGCTAAAATAGGGAATAATTTATAAACTTATTAAAAACGGAAAAACAGAATTATAACAAGTTGATTGTTAACTAATACTACTCTACTGATTTTACAGTTTTAATGATTCTAGACGCAATTTTATATGGATCTGCATTTGAAGCAGGCCTTCTATCTTCCAAGTAACCTTTCCATTCATTATCAACAGTTAAAATAGGAATTCTAATTGACGCTCCTCTATCTGATATTCCATAAGAAAAATCAGTGATTGAAGCTGTTTCATGAAGACCCGTTAATCTTTGATCATTATACTCACCATAAACATCAATATGCTCCTTAGTTACAGGACGAAAAGCTTCACAAACTTGCATATAAGTTTCCTTAGAACCACATTCTCTTAAAGTAGTGTTTGAAAAATTAGCATGCATACCTGAACCATTCCAATCTCCTTTAATTGGCTTTGGGTGGTACTCAATATAGTAATTATAATCTTCAGTTAATCTATCTAATAAGTAACGAGCAACCCAAAGCTCATCTCCAGCTTTTTTAGCTCCTTTTGCAAAAAGTTGGAATTCCCATTGTCCACAAGCAACTTCTTGATTGATACCTTCAAAATTAATTCCAGCCTCAATACATAAATCAGCATGCTCTTCAACAAATGACCTACCATGAGTGTTTTTACCTCCAACTGAACAGTAATACATTCCTTGAGGACCTGGATAACCACCAAGTGGGAAACCTAAAGGCAACTGAGTTTCAACATCCATAAGGAAATACTCTTGCTCGAAACCAAACCAAAAATCATTATCATCATCTAAAATACTTGCTCTTGCATTAGTAGCATGAGGAGTTCCATCAGCATTCATAACTTCTGTCATCACTAAAAATCCATTAATCCTTTGAGGGTCAGGAAAAATTGCAATAGGTTTTAACAGACAATCAGATGAATCGCCAGAAGCTTGCTTGGTTGAACTCCCATCAAATGCCCAGATTGGACAAGCCTCAACAGTACCATCAAAATCATCAACAACTTTAGTTTTACTTCTCATATTCTGAGTTGGAAAGTAACCATCAAGCCAGATGTATTCTAATTTAGTTTTCATTATTTTATTAAATTTTAGATTAGTAATTATTGCACAAAGATAATTGAAAAACTATTAAAAATTACACTTAAACATCTGATAAGGCAATGCAATTTATCAACAAATTGTTAATTTTTAACTTAAAGAAAAATAAAGGTAAGAAATGTAGATAAGCAACAAGACAATACCTTCTTTTCTGCTTATCTGACTTTTAGAAAAAGTATAAATAAATAAACCAACTATTAGAGTAATTGCAATCATCCACATGTAATCAAAAGTAAAAATTTCAGCATCAATTATATTGATTTCTTTTATAGATGCAGTAACCCCTAAAACAGCAAGTATATTGAAGATATTAGACCCAATTAAATTTCCAACAGCCAAATTGTCCTCCTTTTTAAGTGCCGCAACAATTGAAGTTGCCAACTCAGGAATACTTGTGCCAATAGCCACAACTGTAACCGCAATAACACGTTCAGAAATCTCAAATTTCTTTGCAATTGCAATAGTACCATCCACCAAATAATCGGCACCAAATTTTAATAAAACAATACCTGCAAGTAAAAAGCCTAAACTCTTAAACAAAGAATCGTCTGAAACCTCTAACAACATCTCATCCTCATCAGTAGCTGCATTTAAGATATCCCTCCTTGACTTAGAAATTAAAACCCAAGAAAACACCACTAACAAAAAGAGAAATAAAAACCCAACTTCTTGCGGAATACCATTAAAATAGTACAGCACACCACCAAAAACTAATGAGGATAGTAGTAAAACAGGATAATTTAAAGTAATGGTTTGTTCGGAAATTTGCACCCTAAAAGTAAGTGCTGTAACACCTAAAACAAGGGTTATATTAGCAATATTAGAGCCAATAACATTACCAAAAGCAATGTCAGAACTCCCATCTAAAACAGCTTGAAGACTAACAAAAAGCTCAGGTGCAGATGTAGCAAAAGAAACGATAGTCATACCAACAACTAAGGTAGAAATTCGCATTTTTAAAGCAATAGCAACTGAACCTCTTACCAAGGATTCCCCACCGAAAAAGAGCAAGACTAAACCTAGTAATAAAGCAATTATTGGCGTCATTTATTTTGTTATATCAAAATCATCCTTAATAGATGTAGCACTATCACGGATTTCTTTTTTGATTTCGTTAGAAGCATCCTTTACCTCACGCATAGCTTTACCTAAACCCTTAGCCAGTTCTGGTATTTTTTTTGAGCCAAAAAACATAACTATAAAAAGCAATACAACAATGATTTCTGGCCCTCCTATAAATAATAACATATTGCAAAAATAAAAAAGCCCTCTCAATGAAAGGGCTTTTTTATTAAAATTATAAACTAATTATTTTCTTTTTGATTTTACTTCTTTCTTTTTGATAGTATCTAACATAATAGGAGATGCTACAAATAGTGAAGAGTAAGTACCTACAACAACACCCACCATTAAAGCAAACATAAACCCTCTTATTACTTCACCACCAAAAATAAAGATTATCAGTAATACAAAGAATGTAGTTAAAGATGTATTTATCGTTCTACTTAAAGTAGAATTCAATGCGCCATTAATTAACTCATGAACCCCTTTCTTAGTATTGTTATTCATGAACTCTCTTACCCTATCAAATACAACCACAGTATCATTAAGAGAATAACCAATAATAGTAAGTATAGCAGCAATAAATGCTTGATCAATCTCTAAAGAGAAAGGCAATATACCATAGAAAATAGAAAATATAGAAAGTACAATTAATACATCATGGAATACTGCAGCAACAGCACCTAAACTAAATTGCCATTTTCTGAATCTTACTAAAATATATAAGAAGATAACTAATAATGAGAAGAACACTGACCATACAGCCGCATCCTTAATATCATCAGCAATAGTAGGCCCAACTTTTTGCGAACTCATAACCTCATATTGTAAGCCAGTAGTAGCTAATCCTTCAGATAATTTTGATTCAACAATTTCATCAGTAGTAATTTCATTACTTTCAATCATAAATGAAGTAGTAATTTTTACTTGATTATCATTACCAAAAGTTTTAACTTGAGGTGTATAGTTCAACCCATCAGCATCAACAAATACAGCCGATAAAGATGCTCTTAAATCTTCATTATTTACAGTTTCATCAAACCTAACAACATAAGTTCTACCACCTACAAAATCAACACCATAATTTAATCCTTTAGTCACTAATGACCCGATACCAATTAAAATAATTACAGAAGATAAAATGTAGAATTTTTTTCTTTTTCCAATAAAATCAATGTTGATGTTTTTAAATGCACCATCAGTTATTTTAGTAGCAAAAGCAATTGTTTTACCTTTCGCTAATCTTGCTGAAATAACTAATCTTGTAATAAAGATAGCTGCAAAAAGTGAAGTTAAAATACCAATAACAAGTGTAGTAGCAAATCCTTTAATTGGACCTGTACCAAAAGTATAAAGAATAATACCCGTTAATAAAGTAGTAACATTAGCATCAATAATTGAACTATATGCACTGTTATATCCATCTGAAATTGCTAAACTTAATCCTTTACCATTTCTCAATTCCTCACGGATTCTTTCATAAATAAGTACATTCGCATCAACCGACATACCAATAGTAAGAATAATACCCGCAATACCAGGAAGCGTAAGTACTGCACCTAATGATGATAACACACCAAAGATGAAGAATACATTCGCTACAAGAGCAATGTTAGAAACTATACCCGCACCACTATAATAGAATATCATGTATGCTAATACTAAAAGTAAAGCAAAAATAAATGATGACATACCAGCATTAATTGCTTCCTCACCAAGTGAAGGACCAACAATTGCTTCTTCAATAATACGAGCAGGAGCAGGTAATTTACCAGACTTTAAAATGTTAGCTAAATCCTTTGCCTCATTTAAAGTAAAGTTACCAGTAATAGAAGATCTTCCTCCAGCAATTTCAGCTTGTACAGTTGGGTAAGAATACACATAACCATCAAGTACAATAGCAACAGATTTCCCAATATTATCAGCAGTTAGTCTTTTCCATTGTTTAGCTCCCTCTGCATTCATTTCCATAGACACCTCAGCAGTTGAACTATACTGACCAAAAGCTTCATTTGCATCAGTTACCACATCACCTTCCATTGCAGCCTTACCTCCTCTATCAGATTTTAAAGCAACCAACTGGACAAATTTTCCATCAGGATCATAAGGTTTTACAGTATAAGCAAATTTTGCATCAATAGGGAAAAACTTTCTTACTGCATTATCACTTAAGTAAGCATTAACAGCAGCAGTATCTTTTACAGCACATACTCCAACTACAGGACCTGGATTTAACTGACCTGTTTGCTGATTAACATTAGGGTATAAAACAGCATATAATGGATTTTCAGAAGCAAATTCTTCAAAGCTTAAACCTGCACTTGCAGAATCAGATGCTAATGAATCACCTTCTAAGACATCAGCCAATAAAGAGTTTTCTTCTTCAGTTTCCTCAATAATTTCCTCAGCTTTTACTTCCTCAACAATTGCAACTTCTTCAGTAGTATCTTCTGTACTTGCATTTGCAGTTTCTACATCTCTTAAATATGCATTAGCAGATTCGAATCCTTGGAACAACTCATTGTATTCGTAAGTTTCCCAGAACTCTAATTGAGCAGTAGATTGTAATAATTTTCTTGCTCTTTCAGGATCTTTAATACCAGGAAGTTCAACTAAAATTCTTCCAGCAGTCTCTAACCTTTGAATATTCGGTTGTGTTACCCCAAAACGGTCAATTCTACTTCTTAAGATATTAAATGAACGAGAAATTGCATCCTCAACTTCAATTTTCAAGACTTCAATAACTTCCTGATTTGTTTTAGTAAAATCTATCTTATCCCTTAAGTCAGGAGTAGAAAAAAGAACAGATAAACCTGTATTTGCAGCTGGAGCAACTTTTTCGTATTCCATTCCAAAAAGAGTAACAAAATCATCTTGACTGTCTTTTTGAGCATTTAAAGTATTGGTAATTGCAGCAGTAAATGCTTCATCTTTACTGTTATTAGACAATGCTTTTACAACATCAATAACCATAACTTCAAGAGTTACATTCATTCCACCCTTAAGGTCAAGACCTAAATTCAATTCTCTTTGCTGACACTCAGCAAAAGTATATTCAGTTAATAGAATATCAAATACTGGCTCACTATTAATTGAATCTAAATAGAATTTTTGTTTTGCTTCTTGTTCATCAGCTTCATAATTTGCAGCATAAGCAACCGCATCATCTTCTACTCCACCAACAACCCAAGTAAACGATAGTTGGTACAGGCAAACTATTGCGAATAGGATTGCGAAAATTTTAATAACATTTCTGTTTTGCATAATCTTTGTTTTTAGTCTCGTTTTTTAAAGTCGGCAAATATAAAATTATAAAGCAAATAATACAATTACTATATAGGAAACTTTACTAATGAGTATGTAAGATAAAAAGTAATAAGATTATCTACTGTAAAAAATATTGTGTTATTTTGTAAAAAATTATCAAATGAGACTAAAACACGCTTTTATTTTAGGATTTATATTCTCTTCAATTTTATCGTTTTCACAAATGATATTAAACAGAGATACTTCACTTCATTTTACTGAAAATGGAACACAATTCTTATCTCCATTATCTGGAGGTATAAATGCTGGACAATTTTCAAATATTGATTTGAACCTTGATGGAGTAATGGATTTAGTGGTTTTTGATAAATCTGGCAATAAAATAAGTCCTTTTATAAATGAAAATGGAACTTATATATACGCACCTAAATACAGAGAGAATTTTCCATCTGTACACGACTGGATGCTTTTAGAAGACTACAACTGTGATGGAAAAAATGACATCTACACCTACTCGTCAGGAGGAATGGCAATTTATAAAAATACCTCAACCACAAGCCTAAGCTTTAGCTTAGTCACCTCTCTGGTTTTGTCAAATTACGGATCCAACAACCTAAATATTTACATCAGCCCAGTTGATATTCCTGCTATTGCTGATATTGATTATGATGGTGATTTGGACATCCTTACCTTTTCTATTTTGGGAGGATTTGTAGAATACCACAAAAACATGGCTATGGAACTTACAGGAAGTTGTGATACTGTTGCTTTTGAGTTTTCAGAAAGTTGCTGGGGACTTTTTTATGAAGGACTAAATTCTTACATACTTAATTGCCCTAATTGTCAATGTCCTCAAGTTGCAAACCCTAATAATTCAAATGCAAAAGAAAAACATGCTGGCTCAACTTTACTTGCTATAGATATTGATAATGATAATGATAAAGATTTAGTTCTTGGAGATATTAGCTACAACAACTTGAATCTATTAATTAATGGTGGCGATAATCAAAATGCAATAATGACAGCTGTTGATTCTATTTTTCCTCAAAACTTTAACAATACAATAGCTGCAGAAATGCATGTTTACCCAGCTTCTTATTATGTTGATGTAACAAATGATGGGGTAAAAGATTTGATAGTTACTACAAATAGTGAGAACAATTCTGAGAACTTTGAAAGTTGTTGGCTCTATGAAAATTCTGGGCAAAATAATTTACCAGATTTTTCTTTTGTTCAAAAAGACTTTTTACAACAAAATATGATTGATTTAGGTGCTGGCTCCCACCCTAATTTTTATGACTATAACAATGATGGATTACAAGATTTAGTTGTTGGGAATTATGGCTACCATGACCCAAACAATGACCCTATTTCATCATTAGCTTTATTTGAGAATATTGGGAATGATTCTGTTCCTGAGTTTAATTTAATTGATAGGGACTGGCTGAATATATCTTCAATTAATTTAAATACAATCTTGAATATCCCGGCTTTAAATTTAAGTCCAACTTTTGGGGATATTAATGGAGATGGAACTCAAGATTTAATTGTTGGTGATGCTGATGGTAAAGTGCATCTTTTTACTAATACTGGTGGAGGAAATTTTCAACTTTCTGCACCTAATTATCAAGGAATTGATGTTGGGCAGTTTGCACACCCTCAACTTATAGATGTAAATAGAGATGGACTTATTGATCTTATTACAGGAGAACAAGATGGAACAATCAACTACTTACCTAATTCCGGTAGTATGTCAACTGCTGTCTTTGATACTACTATTACAAACTGGGGTGGGATTGATGTGGATACTAATTTTATTAGCACAGGATATAGTAGTCCTAAGTTGATTGATAGCAATGGCGTTTATCAGCTTTTTGTGGGGAGTTTTAGCGGGACAATTTATCAATTTACCAATATTGACGGAAACCTAACTGGGCAATTCTCTCAAATAAACAGTACTATTAATTCAATTTGGGATGGAGGAAAATGTACTTTTACTTTTGCAGACATCAATAATGATAATCAGCCAGAAATGATAGTTGGAAACTTATCTGGAGGTATTGCTTATTTTAGTAGTGATACTCTTTTAACAGATACTACATCAACAAGTATTAACAATCAAATTACTGAAGAAGATCTTCAAATTTTTCCGAATCCTGCAAAAGATAGTTTTACATTAAAAAGTAAATCAAAAGGAAATGTAACTGTTAAAAATTTATTAGGAAATACTATATATATTAGTAAGAAAAATAACACTACTCTTTTAGTTAATACATCTAATTTTCCTAAAGGAATTTATATTATAATTTTTGAAGGCTTAAACAGAAAGCTAATTGTTGAATAAAGTTTTCTTACTTTTGCTATCCTGAAAATTATAAATGAGAAAACTTTTACCCTTTTTACTGCTATTATTTACATTCTCTGCTATTGCTCAAATACAGATTAAAGGAAAAATTATTGATGGGCTTTCTAACGAAACATTAATTGGCGCAACAGTAATAATAAAAGAAAGTGGCAAAGGAACCTCAACTAACTTTGATGGAGAATACTCAATCATTTACAAAGGGAAATTACCAACAATATTAAACATTAGCTACTTAGGATACAAAAGCCTAGAAATTGAAGTAAATTCACAAAACCCTAAAGCAATCAAACTTTTTGCTGATAGTAAAAACTTAAAAGAAGTAAAAGTAGTTGATAGCAGAATTACTCAGAAACAGAAAGAAGCTGCACTTACAGTTGAATCTCTAGATATGATTGCAATTAAAGAAACACCTTCTGCTAATTTTTATGATGGACTTGGAGCACTTAAAGGAGTTGACATTACAGCTGCAAGTTTAGGATTTAAAATAATAAACACAAGAGGGTTTAATAGCACATCTCCTGTTCGTTCACTTCAAATAATTGATGGAGTTGACAATCAATCACCAGGACTTAACTTTTCATTAGGTAATTTTTTAGGATCATCAGAACTTGATATACAAAGGGTAGAAATTATCCAAGGAGCAAGTTCAGCTTATTACGGTCCTAACGCTTTTAATGGTGTTATTAGCATGGAAACAAGAAATCCATTTATGCAACCAGGTCTTTCTATTCAATATAAGTTTGGGAGCAGGAATTTATTTGAAAACTCTGTTAGGTTAGCAGAAAAATTTCAAAACAGCAAAGGAGAAGATATTTTTGCATTTAAAATTAATGTATCATATATGCAAGCCCATGATTGGGAAGCCGACAATATGGCTGCAGTTGATGGAACTACTTCAGTAGATAACCCTGGAGGTTATGATGCAATAAATAGATATGGTGATGAAGATACTGATGGGAATTTAAATGATGTAAGTGGTAACTTTAACTTAAACTACTTTACACATCCTGGATTAGGGAAATTCCACAGAACAGGATATATGGAGAAAGATATTGTTGATTATAATACCAAAAATTTTAAAGCACAATCTTCTTTACATTTTATGTTAACTCCTAAAACTGAGTTAATCTATGCCTTAAATTACAGTACAGGAACAACAGTTTACCAAGGGGATAACAGGTTTAGTTTAAAAAACATTCAGTTTTGGCAGAATAAACTTGAATTAAAACAAAAGGATAAGTTTTTTATACGAGCTTATAGAACTGAAGAAGATGCAGGAGATAGTTATGATGCAGTTTTTACAGCTTTAAAATTACAAGAATACAATCAAGTTGACAACCAAGAATGGTACACAGCTTATAAAAACAACTGGAAAGACAATTTTAGTTGGGATGATGTAAACTTTGAGTATTTAATGCAATTAGATTCTATGGATTTTAATACTGGTAGTTTTTACTATAGTTATTTAATTAACGAAACTGCTTACACTCAAAATGAGTTTACAAATATTTGCGATTCTGTTTTAAATGCAAATACTGATCTTATTATTGCAAATCATGGTACTGTTCGTGATTTAACTGATTTAGAATCAAATAGACTTGTACCAGGAACTGAAGAATTTAAAGCTGCTTTAGAAGATATCACTTCAAAAACAGCTTATTTACATGGAGGAACTGGATTTTATGACAAATCAGCTTTAAACCATATACACTCAGAATATCAATTTAACCCAGATTTTGCAACTATCAAGATTGGTGCAAATTTAAGACAATATACTCCTGATACAAAAGGAAGTTTATTTATGGATACCGCAACTATGATTACAAATAAAGAAGCAGGATTCTATACAGGAATTGAAACAAATTTATTTGGTGAGTTTTTAAAGATGAATAGTACATTTAGAGCAGATAAAAATGAAAACTTTGATTTAAATTTCTCTCCTGCAATGTCTTTGGTTTTAAAGCCCAGTGAAAAAGATATTATTCGTTTTTCATTCTCATCTGCAATTAGGAATCCAACCCTCTCTGATCAATACTTATATTATAATGTTGGTAGAGCAATTTTGATTGGAAATCTTGAAGGACATGGGGAAGATTATGGCGAGAACTTAGTAACAGTTCAATCTCTGATTAATTATTATTTACCAGCACAGTTATCAAAAGATAGTTTAGAATTTTTTAGTGTAGCCCCAATAAAACCTGAAAAAGCACAATCATTTGAAGTGGGATATAGAAGTACTTTTTTCAACAAAGTATATTTAGATGCAAATTATTATTATTCAAAATATACTGATTTTATTGGTTATCAAATTGGAGTTAAATTTGACACCATAGGTAATAGTAATGCTGATGCCTATGACATTTCAATGCCTTCAATTCAAGCTTACAGAATGGCTGCAAACGCCCAAAGCACAGTAACAACACAAGGAGCATCAATTGGTATGAATTATTATTTATCTCCAAACATTACTCTTAACGGAAACTACTCCTGGAATAAACTAAATAAAGAAGGAGAAGACGACCCAATTATTCCTGCTTACAACACACCAGAGCACAAATACAATCTTGGTGTAGTTGGTAGAGATATTCATTTATCTGCAACAAAGAATATTTTGCGTGATTTTAGCTTTAGCATTAATTACAAATGGGTTGAAGAATTTATTTTTGAAGGATCTCCACAGTTTACCGGAATTGTGCCAACTTATGATTTGGTTGACATGCAAATCAGTAAGAAATTACAGCAATTAAACGCTACAATTAAGGTAGGTTCTTCTAATTTATTAAACAATATGCACTATGAAGTTTATGGTGGCCCATATATAGGGAGAATGACTTATTGCTCCCTATTATTTGATATCAAATAAAAGTTGTAATATTGTAGATTAATAACCAAAAAATAAAATGATGAAAAAAACTTTACAATCAATTTTAGCTATTAGCTTTTTAAGTATTGGTATTTCTGCTGATGCTCAAACCAGATATCTTGATGATGTCTTTACTGGAGTTACAGTAACTTCAGATGTTGTATATGCAAATAACATTAGTATTTTACCAATGTTACAGTCTTTACCACCAGCTGCAACTGATTTAGTGTGTGATATTTACGAGCCATCTGGAGATAGTATCATTAACCGTCCAGTAATTATAGTAGCTCATACTGGTTCATTTTTACCTGCAGTAGTTAACGGACAGCCAACTGGAACAAAAACTGATTCTTCTATAGTTGAACAATGCACGAGATGGGCAAAAAAAGGTTATGTTGCTGTTGCTTTTAGTAACAGACTAGGTTGGAATCCAACTTCTACTGATCAGGATGTAAGAACTTCTTCTCTTATACAAGCTGCATACAGAGGAATACAAGATGCAAGAGCAATGGTAAGATATATGAGAATGACTGAAGCTACTGGAAATACTTATGGAATTGACCCTAACAAAATTGTTATGGGAGGACATGGTACAGGTGCATACATCTCATTAGGAGTTGCAACTTTAGATACTGCAACGCAAATGTATATCCCTAAATTTATGAATTTAGCAACTACACCTCCATCACCTTATGTTTATGCTCCTTTCTTTGGTAATGTAAATGGAACTGACTCTGCATGGCTTCCTGATTTTGCTTCACCAACAGGGCAAACTGAATTATGGAACATCCCAAATAACCCTTCTTATAGTTCAGAAATAAATATGGCATTTAATTTAGGTGGAGCTCTTGCTGATATTTCTTGGCTACAAGTAGGAGATGTGCCAATTGTTTCTTTCCATTGTGAGAATGATCCTTATGCTCCAATTGATACTGGAGATGTAATTGTACCTACTACTGGAGATTTTGTTGTAGAGGTTATGGGAAGTAGAACTGTTGCACACTATTCTAATCAATATTTAAATAATGATGTTTTTGTACAAGCAGGTTTTACTGATGTATATACTACTGCTGCAAATGTAAATAATAGTGGATATGAAGGTTTAAATGTTTTTTTAACACCTGTTCCGTCTACTGCTCCAAATGCTTATGGAGAATCTTATGAAGAAGAAGGATCACCTTGGGATTGGTGGGATAACGCAACTTATGATGCAATGTTCCAAGCTGTAAATGGTGCTCCTGCTGGATATGGTGCTGCAAACTCATTATTAGGAAACCCTGATATGTCAGCAACAAAAGGAAGAGCTTATATTGATACTGTTCAAGGATATTTAAACCCAAGAATTTTTACTGCATTGAATTTAGCAAACACTCCTGTAATTGTTGGAGTGGAAGGATGTACTGATGCAACAGCATGCAACTATAATGCTTCAGCTAACATTGATGATGGTTCTTGTGACCTTCCTGATGGATGTGGAGATCCTCTTTATGTTGAGTATGATGCTTCAGTGACTTGTAGTGACCCTAGCGCATGTATTACCCTTATCACAACTGGAATTGAAGAAATAATCTCAGAAAGAGAACTAGTTAAGATTACAGACATCTTAGGGAAAACAACAATACCAACAAAAAACACTACACTTTTCTATATCTATAATGATGGAAGTGTAGAAAAGAAAATTATTATTGAATAATAAATTCTTATATCTAAATTTAAAAGGGAAGCAAAATGCTTCCCTTTTTTTATCTTTGCCCTATGAGAACAGAATGGAAAGAAATTATTGAGAACGCTTGGAAAAATCGAGATCTCTTAAAAGATAGTAATACAGTAACCTGCATCAATTCTATTATTGAAGAAATTGACAAAGGAAGATTGCGTACAGCTGAACCTACTAAAAATGGATGGAGAGTAAATGATTGGGTAAAAAAAGCAGTCATTCTCTACTTCCCTGTCAGAAAAATGGAAACTATTGAAATAGGACCATTAGAATTTCATGACAAAATGAAACTTAAAAGTGGCTATAAAGAACTTGGAGTGAGAGTTGTACCTCATGCTGTTGCTCGATATGGTGCATATTTAGCTCCAGGAGTTATTATGATGCCATCCTATGTAAATATTGGTGCTTTTGTTGACAGTGGAACTATGGTTGACACTTGGGCAACAGTTGGCTCATGCGCTCAAATAGGTAAGAATGTACATTTATCTGGTGGTGTAGGCATTGGAGGTGTATTAGAACCTGTACAAGCATCTCCAGTGATTATTGAAGATGATGCTTTTATTGGATCAAGATCAATAGTAGTTGAAGGAGTTAAAATAGAAAAAGAAGCTGTTCTTGGAGCTAATGTTGTACTCACAGCATCAACAAAAATAATTGATGTAAGTGGTAACAAACCCAAAGAGTATAAAGGAATTGTTCCAGCTCGTTCAGTTGTAATTCCAGGAACATATAATAAAGAATTTCCAGCAGGAGACTATGGAGTTGCATGTGCGCTAATAATTGGCAAAAGGAAGGAAAGTACAAATAAGAAAACATCATTAAATGATGCACTTAGAGAATATAATGTAGCAGTATAATGAGGATAGGATTTGATGCAAAAAGAGCTTTTTTAAATAACACAGGTTTAGGTAATTATTCACGTGACACTATTCGTGTGCTTTCAAATTATTTTCCTGATAATAAATACTTTTTATATACACCTAAAGCAAAAGAAAACAGTCGCTTATCTTTTTTAAACAGTAACTCAAATACCTTTGTTCGCACTCCTAAATCATTATTAAATCGAGCATTAAAATCATATTGGAGAAGTAAAAGTATTGTAAAAGATTTATTTACAAATAAGATAGATATTTATCACGGATTAAGCCATGAACTTCCTTTAGGAATTGAAAAAACTTCTATCAAATCAGTTGTTACAATTCATGATTTGATTTTTATTCGCTACCCTCATCTTTTTAGCACAATTGACAGGAAAATCTATTTAAAAAAATTTAAATCTGCTTGCGAAAGAGCTGACAAGATTATTGCAATAAGCCAACAAACAAAACAAGATATTATTGATTTTCTGGATATTCCTGAAAGCAAAATTACTGTTGTTTACCAAGGTTGTAATAATATCTTTCAAAAACCAATAGCTGAATCAAAAAAGGAGGAAACCCTCAAAAAACACAACATCCCTACTGAGTATTTATTAAATGTAGGATCCATTGAAGAAAGGAAAAACTTACTTACTTTACTACAAGCATTAAAAGAACTTCCAAATCAAAAACTTGTAGTAATTGGAAATGGAAAGTCATATAAAATAAAATGTCTTAGATATATAAAAGAACACAACTTGTCTGGTAGAGTTATGTTTTTAAGCAATCTTACTTTAGAGGAGATGGCTGTTATTTATCAATCTGCACAACTAATGATTTACCCATCAATATTTGAAGGTTTTGGAATACCAATATTAGAAAGTTTATTTAGCAAAACACCTGTTATCACATCAAAAGGAGGTTGTTTTTCGGAGGCAGGAGGAAAGCACAGTAAATTCATCAATCCTTTATCAGTTGAGGAAATGAAGGAAGCAATTTTAGAAATTCAGAATTCTACTGAACTTCAAAATTCAATGACTGAAAATGGCTTTGAATTTGCTCAAAAATTTACAGATGATAAAATTGCAGATAACTTAATGGAAGTTTACCGAAATCTATAGTGTGCAAACTGAAATAGAAAAAACAATAGCAGTATTAAAAAATGGAGGACTCATACTCTATCCTACTGATACTATTTGGGGTATTGGTTGTGATGCTACAAACACTGATTCAGTAGAAAAAATTTACACAATCAAAAAAAGAATGGAAAGCAAAGCACTCATTTCATTAGTAGCCAATGCTACTCAACTAAAACAGTTATGTAGTAAAATCCCTAAAGAAGGTTTGAATGAAAATCCTACAACAATTATTTACAATCAAGTAACTGGATTA
>Ga0233426_10000294_pt1 | contig 55858 bp, 49 predicted proteins | sample SI_118_April2016_6_FD_179875 | JGI IMG/M metagenome (GOLD analysis project Ga0233426, IMG submission 179875) | Seawater microbial communities from Saanich Inlet, British Columbia, Canada - SI_118_April2016_10_MG | ecosystem: Environmental > Aquatic > Marine > Inlet | place: Canada: British... | reverse complement strand
ACGCCAAACCTTTGTTGATACTGCCCACTGATCATGCCTGCACGTGATGGCGTGCATTGGGGAGCAGTAACGTAACCATTCGTCATCCTTACGCCATTAGCAGCTAATTGATCGATATGAGGCGTTTTAACATCAGGTAATAACTGCTGAACACCTAAATCAGAAAATCCCTGATCGTCGGTAAAAATAACAATAATATTAGGTTTTTTTTCTGGTTGAGGGATAGGTGGTTGAACAATAATAGGCTCTTCAATCGGTAAGACATTTTGTTTATCGCCTTCCTGGCAAGCTGCTAAAATAAATAAAAAGATCAATATAGCGTATGTTTTAAATGGCATAATTAAAATAAAATTCATTAAATGTGAATGTATTGTAAAGGATAAGTATCGATATTGGATATGAATTATTACGATATTATGTTTTTAGATTATATTTGTAATTTAATACCAATTATCTTCGTATATCACCTGTTTTTTATTAGGATATGTACTTTTGTAAAGCTTTTGTGTAATTTTATTACATAAAAGCTTTACATTACAAAAAGTATTAGTATAATTACTCTAGTTCTTAAGGGCGTTGCTCTTAAATCCCAACTTTTGTCATTCCCTTGCAAATGTTTTTTGCCGCGTTATTTAACGCGGCTTTTTTTTGTCCGAAAGACCGTATTCAATTATTATGCAGTATTTTGACTCCTTAAGAAATAATATCTCTTATTACCTTACTACTATTTATATTATGATCTTCTGCTCTAATTGATGAAACAATACTGGCAGGATCACTTACTAAGTCGCAAGATTTAGGATTTATATATTGTTCTAATTTTAGACTATAAAATATTTTTACTTTAGGTTTTAGTGGTTCTGCGCGGTTACCTTCGACGACTACTGCTAACTTCTCATTGGACAACTCAATGAGTGAACCTACTGGATGAACCCCTACATATTTGATGAATTTTTGTACGAGTTCTTGGTCGAATTGTTCACTTTTCCCTAATAAATGTCTTAGGGCAATAATAGGTTGAACGCCTTTTTTATGCATTTTATCGCCGGTCATTGCGTCATAAACATCAATAATTGCGGTAATACGAGAAAGTTTAGAAATTTTTTCTTTTTCAAGGCCTCTGGGATAACCCGAGCCATCTAAACGTTCGTGATGATTAACCAGCATATCCAAAATAATTGGATCGTCAAAGCCATCACGTTTACAAATTTGATGACCCCAAGCAAGGTGCTTTTGTACCACACTCATTTCATTATTAGTCAGCTTGCTCGGTTTATCTAAAATCGCTTTTGATACTTTTGCTACACCAATATCGTGTAACAATGCGCCTAATGTCATTTTCTGAGCGGTATCTTTATTAAAACCTAAGAATAAGGCAAAGCCACAAACTAATATCGCACAATTAGTCGCGTGTTCCCATTGATAAGTCGAGTGATGGCGAATACGCGTTAGAATGGTAATCGCGTATTCGTTACGAATTACTGAGTTGGTGATCTCTCCTGCGAGTGCGCTAACAGCTTCAGGTGACAACTGTTGCTGAGTTTGTGCTTTTTTAAGTAAATCTTGAATATCTTTAGTCGCATTGTCATAAATTTCACATGAACGTGTAAATTCTTCACTTACAGAACACGCTTCATTTGAAGAGTTCTTTTTAGCATTTGTAGGTTTGTCATCAGTAGATTCTATTTGAGAAACTTTTTGAAGGTCATTGTCATTTTTTATTGAATTATTTGCTGCGTCATCCTCAACAGTGTCGCATCTAATAACAACTTCAGTTACACCTTGTTTTTTAAGTGAATCAATCGTACGTTGAGAGTTTACTCTTCCTTGATTTTTAACTTTGCTATTACTATTTTTAATAATAAGCGTTGTTACAAACATCCCTGTCTCTAATTCATCAATAGTTAATGTCTTGAATATTACAGGTTCAGTCATTGTGTTTAATTTTATTATTATAATTATGTTTTATACTTGCTTATTTTTTGTAAACTTACAATGAATTGTTATTTTAGATACAGGTTGAATATGACATAATTCATTATTGCTCAAACTTAATTGATAAAAAGATAAACATGAACTCAACAATATTAAGCACTTTTTTAGTCGACGTAAAAAACACACAATCGTTTTGGGCACTTCAAGAAAAATCAGGTGAAGACTGGGTTGTACTTGATTCAATTAATTTTGAAAATAGTGAGGTAATGCCATTATGGTCTAGTCAAGAACTTGCCCAAAAGCATTGTACTGAGGAATGGGAACAGTACGTACCCGTTAAAATCACATTAAGTGATTGGTTAGAGTTTTGGCTTGAAGACTTAAGTGAAGATGGTGTTATGGTGGGTATAAACTGGCAAGAAGAATCAAGTCAGGGTGAAGAGAACGAATATTTAGAGCTAGACTTGGCTGAATTCAGTCAATCACTTGCTGAGATTGAAGCACTGTAAGTCTCATTTATAAAAATATGTTGAGTTGATATTAATAAAGCCCAGCATATTTTTATTATTTTTGTAATAACACCGAATAATCTAACAAACTCATTCGACCATTTTTTGTCGACGCTATTTTATTATTATGTTTCAAATCTTTCCAGGCAGTAACTTTACCGCCACAATTCATTTGTTCAAATTTATTCTGTTTATGTAAGCATGGCAATGATAAAAAACTCAGTAATTTTTCGTAACTATCATTGGCACTAATATCTATGGTAAGTAAGTCTTGTGATCGTTCAGCAAAATAATGCTTAATCTCATTGCGATGTTGTAAATAACATTCTGCTAAAAATTCATCATCTTCAATATTATCGACGGTAAAGGGGGAGAATGTTTTTTGGTAACAACGCTTAATAATAGTATTGAAGCCACCGTCATCGCGGGTGACGTTGACATACATGCGTTGTAACAGTTGTTTAATGGATGGTATCCACTTATCTGATCCTCTTGATAAGTAAATAAACTTACTGTTCGGGTAAAAACTGTCTAACTGTTTATAATCTGTAAAAATTGGTGTGTCAGCAACAACCTGTGCATTGTCGAAAGTTTTCTGCGTATAAGCGGTATGAGCCACGTTATAGCCAAGTTCAAGCATTGCTGAACAAATACTCGTTGTTCCAGTACGAGGCAAACCGATTATGAATATTTTTTCACTGCTCATTTATCACTTACATCCAAGACTTGCGACTACTTTCTACTTGATAAATAGCCGTATCGAGCAATGTATAAGCCACCGCTTGTTTTATAAAAGGAATGTCTTGAGCACCAGCAGCGAGCACAATTCTCACTGAGCTCAGTTTATGGCGCTTTTGAAACCAGCTTTGCTTAAATTGAACTTGTTGGGTTTTAAATATGGGGAAACAATAATAATCAACGCCAAAATAGCCTTTACGTATATAAATGAAATTGTCATCTTTAGCGTATCCCCAACGTAGCCAACGCATGTAAATTAATAAGCTAAAAAATAAATAAGCAGGAATTATTGCCATTAACAAGTTTGTTTTATCATCGATGATGAAAAAGATCGAAAATAACATAAATATCGGTGTAAGAATATAGCCTAAATTACGGAGTAAAAAGCGCTTGCTTATGCTTTGATAATCAATAGTCATCATTGTATTTTCGGGATAAACATCGTCAATTAATGCCAAACACTCGCTAGGATTAATTGAAGGAACAATTATACGGCTATTTTCAGTATTCGCTTGATATTGATTTAAAGCACTATTGCTTTGTTCAAATTTAAGATTAATTCGCTTAAGTAGCACATCCAGCCAGTCTTGCTGGCGGATTACCATTTGTAGGCGTGACAACCGCATGATCACTTCATATTTGGTTAATAAACCACTGCGCCTTATATAACGATCGCCGATTTTACTTAATGTGTAGTTGTAAAACGTAATAATAGAACCAGCGATAGAGAAAAGGGTGAAAGGCAATAAAATAATAAAAGTTAACGTAACGGCATATAATCCTATTTGCCACATGGGTTTGTCAGCAAAAGTAAGAAACTTTTCAAGGTCTATTCCTAAACCATCAAAAAATTCTACAATATATCGTCCAAAATCATCAAAGAAAGGCGCTAAACCACCTAAAAATATCCAAATTCTATTATTGGTTAATCCGTGAATAATAAGATCAGAAATACTTCGGGTATTTAAAATAACTTCACTGTTATTCACATCTGTAGTTGAACCACTTGAAGTGTTGATCTCATTATCGAGTTCAGCTGAGCTTGCAATTTTGTGTTGTGCTAAGATTTCTTTTTTTAATTGCTCTGCAAATTCAACTTTCAAGGCAACGACTTTAGCTTCTTGCTTAGCTGAGCCGGCAGTATCAAGTTGTAAGCAAGTAAAACCAAAAGGTCGATAATATATTGGCTCCTCAAGCTTTACATTTTGTATTTTAGCAAAAGGTAAGTTGACGTATGTTTTAGAAATCACCCCTGAACGTATCTCAATATGATCTTGATACAATCGATATTGAAAAAAGTAGAAACTCAAAAATGTAGAGAGTCCAATAAGGGATATTATACTTAAACCTATGGGTAACCATAAGTGGGGATGTGCAATGATATTGTCGTAACTTAAATATAACGCAGGTAAAAAAACAACAATATTACTTAAAAAGCCAACAAGAAATTTTGCCAAAAAATAAATAATGGCTATGGGTGAGATACGCTGCCATTCTTGGGTACTTTGTAATGTATCATCTGGTTGATGTGTATCTGCTAAATTATGGTTCAAAGCGTCTGGTGAATTATCCATGATGATTAACATCTTTATGATCAAGGATGAATTGGCGAATGCTTTCGGCTGTTTCTAGCGGTAAACCTGGTATTTCAAAGGTATGCAATGCACCACCAGCACTGAAAACTTGCAGTTTAGCTAGGCCGATTTTACGGTCAATAGGCCCACGTTTTAACTCAACATGTTGAATTCGTAACATTGGCTGGCTAACAGTTTTACAAAAAATAACGCCACTTTTATAATTAAGGTCTTGCTTTCTAAGTGCGTAAAACTTTCTTTTATCAGCGATAGCATTATAAATGGTACTCATGAAGCCCAGTAAAGCTACACCCCAAATAATAAACATAAGTACATCGTTTGCCTCTGCAGGCAAGGGGATAAAATTTTGTAGTTGAACAATGTATAAAATTGACATTATTATTGCTGTTGAAAATAAGTTGATATAGCGATTACTTTGAGTGTATTTAGGTGATAACCTTTCAAAGTTAAGTTGTTGTAATTGCGGTAATTCTTGACTTTTAATAGTAGTATTTGAGAAGTTCGCGATTCCGTGCATGTTATGTACTCCTGTTATTTATATTTTTATCGAACGCTTAATTATTTCATTGAAGTTATCAATCAAAACCTACCAAATATATAATAAATATTTGAGCAGGTTTATGCTAGTTTTACATTCACTCTTCAGATTCTGATTGTTGTGCGTCAAATCTTATTTGTGAGATAAGTAGCCTAGATTTGTTAAGTGTTTTTCATCAAAGGTATTAATAACATCGCCGATAACCACAAGCGTTGGAGGTTTAATATTATGTAATTCAACCAAATGATTTAACCCTTCTAAAGTGCCCCGATAAACTTGTTGTTCAGGGTTTGTTCCTTTAAAAATTAAAGCTGCAGGCGTTGAAGCCTTTCGACCAGCTTTGATTAGCTGCTCACTAATTATTGGTAAGCTTTTAATACCCATGTAAAAAACTACCGTTTGTTTATTATCGTTAAGCGTATGCCAAGGTAAGTCTAATTCGCCATTGTTTTGCACATTGCCAGTAATAAAGGTACAGCTTTGTGCAACTTGTCGATGAGTTAATGGAATACCTACATAACTTGTACAGGCAGACGCCGCGGTCATTCCTGGTACAATATGGCATGAAATGTCATGTTTTAGGATAAATTGTGCTTCTTCTCCACCACGACCAAAAACAAAGGGATCGCCGCCTTTTAAACGTAATACTCTTTTGTTTTGTTTAGCGTGTTCAACTAATAACTGATTAATTTCATCTTGAGGAACGCGATGTACCGCTTGTTTTTTCCCCACGTATATTCTTTGACAATTACCAGGTAACAAAGCTAAGATTTCTGCACTGACTAATCGGTCATATATTACAACTTCTGCTTGTTTGATAAAACGAAACGCTTGTAAGGTCAGTAATTCAGGATCACCGGGACCGGCGCCAACTAATGCTACTTCGCCCGATGAAAATGGTTGTTTCGTTAGAGGAGATTCAGGTATTGCAATTGTCATGAATTAATTTCCGCTGCATGAAACATTTAAGTTCTTTAATATACCGTCATGTAAATTATAAACAAACCCGTGAACTGTAACGTCTTGGTTTGCTTTCCAAGCATCAACTAATGTTGTGGTATGGCAAACGTTTGCTACTTGCTCGACGACATTAAGGTCACAAAGTAAGTTGACCTTGGTTTTGTGATCTTCTACGGCATCAAGTTTGTCTTTGTGAAAGCGGTACACATCTTTGATATGTCCTAGCCAATTATCAATAAGACCATGACGTTTATTATCAATTGAAGCGATTATTCCACCACAGCCATAGTGACCACACACTATTATGTGTTTTACTTTAAGTATCTCTACAGCAAACTGAATAACAGAAAGGCAGTTTAAATCAGTATGGATAACTTGATTAGCGATATTACGATGTACAAAAACTTCACCGGGAGACATGCCTAATAATTCATTGGCGGGAACTCTTGAATCAGAACAGCCTATCCATAAGTATTCTGGTTTTTGTTGTTCTGACAAGCGCTTAAAGAAGTCAGGATCTTCTTCTTTTATTTTGTCAGCCCATTGCTTATTATTGTCGAATAAATGTTGAATAGATTTCACGGAATGCCTTGATAAATGAGCTATGGATTGATTTTATGAGAATACCGTATGAAGTGAAAGAGAAATGTAAGATCAATTGTTTATGATGTATATCTATTTAGTAATAATTACCCATATTAATAACTGAATTTTGATATCGTATTCTTCTAAAAGATAAATCATTGAGATTGATGGTTCAACAAAACAGATTTTTTCTATTTAACCCAAAGAATTCATCGTTATTATTTGTCTTTTAGGTCTTTATCTTCTTGTTCTTTCGAGCGTTTTTTAATACGTTCAAGTTGTTCTGGATTCAGATTGAATTTTCGAGCAGATTTTTTTAGCATAGTTATCCCTCCAACAATAATCCCTAACGAAATAATGATAATAAAAATAGACATTTTTCGATTTCCTCTTTGTTCTTTTATGAGCGATTGATTATTAATAGATTTAATTATACCTAAATTAATATCTGTATTTTGTCCAATTACCAAAATTAGTAAATATTGTTAGCCAAATCGTAAAATAATAGGTAATTTATAATAAGATAAACACAAATAGATTATATTAACGCTATTTATTGAAAACTAACCTTTACAAACTAACATGATGGATACTCTATGTTTAATCGCTTAAGCGTGAAATTACTTATACCAACAGCGGTTGTTGGATTATTAACAACTCTACTTATTATGCTGCTAGCTGATGAGTTAGGTAAATCAACTGTTATTGGCATATTGTTAGCGTTAATCGTTGTTCAATTGATTGCAGGGTTTATATTTAATGAACAGCAGTTATCATCTCGCTTAACGAAATTACAAGACTACCTCAAACTTGTAGTCAATCCTACAAAGGCACCTTCTGGCCCATTGATTGATCCCGGAAATGACGAGCTTGCTCTTACGATTAATGAACTTAGTTCATTTATTAGTGACTTGTCAGATGTACTTGCAGAATTAAGAAACGAATCTGAATCATTAAAAGAAGGTTCATCTTCGCTTTCATCACAAATGGTCGACTCTGTTCAAGCGGTTGATGATTCATCCCGTCAAATAGAATTAATGGCGAACTCTATTGATGAAGTCGCTTCAACGTCTAGTATTCTTTCAGAAAGCGCTTCACAAGTTAGCGATACAACGGATCAAGTTATCGCTATTTTGTCGCAAGGTAGAACGTCATCAAATACGAGCCAGCAGACTATCGAAGCTTTTTCTGAAGAAGTAACTGAGATGGCGACTGATTTAGCTTTGCTTCAAACTGAATGTTCTAATATCGGCTCAGTGCTTGATGTTATTCGTGGCATAGCAGACCAAACAAACTTGTTAGCGTTGAATGCAGCGATTGAGGCTGCACGTGCTGGAGAGCAAGGTCGAGGTTTTGCTGTTGTTGCAGATGAGGTAAGAGCACTTGCACACAGAACACAAGAAGCTACGGTTGAAATACAATCCATGGTTGAAGGTTTGCAAGAAAAATCAACTAATGCCGTGACGGCGATTTCTCGTGGACAAGAATTAACGCAAGATAGCCTAACGCATTCTGCGGAAGTGGTTGAAGCTTTAGAGCAAATAGGTCAAATATTTAATGAAGTTAATACGCTAACATCTCAAATTGCGAGTGGCACTGAACAACAACAACAATCTACTGCTTCGGTAAGTACTAATATGGCCGAAGTTGCTTCTTTAAGCCGAGATATATCTAATGGTTTAAGTTCTGTTGCCCTACATGCAGAGCAGCAGCAAAATACTTCAATAGATGTTTCTACAACATTAAATAGAATTTGTGTTTAACGTATATCTGATTATACCAGGTTGTGTTTTAACAGAAAACGTTTAAAAAAAAGCCCATGCTAGCATGGGCTTTTTATGTTCAGGACGAACGGTCATGATTCTAGTTCCAGACAAATAATAAGTACCTGCGTCCATGCAGGCAATGTCATGATCACATGGATGTGAAAGAATGACGATATTTAAGCCTACCAATCAATACCTTTTTGTGCTTTTATTTTGTTATCAAAAGCATGTTTAATTGATTGCACTTCACTGACTGTGTCGGCTAGTTCCACTAATGAACGATGAGCACCTCTGCCTGTAGCGATAACATGCTGCATTGGTGGTCGATTAGCTATTGCGTCAAGTACTTCATCAAGATCAAGATACTTATATGAAAGCATATATGTAAGTTCATCTAGGAGAACCACATCAATGGTTTCGTCAGCTAATAGCTTTTTGGCTTCTTCCCATACGATTTTTGCAGCAGTAATATCTGCGGTCTTGTCTTGAGTATTCCAAGTAAAACCCGTAGCCATTACATGGAAGGGGACGCCCAATTTTTCAAGTACATTACGCTCACCACAAGCCCAAGTTCCCTTGATAAATTGAATCGCTGCTGCGTTTAGTCCATGTCCTACCGCACGTGTTAATGTACCAAAACCAGAGGTGGATTTACCTTTACCATTGCCGGTAATAACGATAAGAATTCCGCGTTCATCTGTAGCTGCATCAACTCTAGCATCTACTTTGTCTTTTACTTTTTGCATGCGCGCTTGGTGTTTTTCACTTTTCTGAGTTTCGTCAACCATGATTATTCCTGATGATAAATGTAATATTTTAATAGGAGAAAAGGCAAGGCTATCAGCAAGGAAGGTCCTTACTTTGTAGCAATTTACCGTGTATTCCCGCACGATTTTGTCTAAAATTTTAGATAAGTATTCGGTATGCTGACTTCTTGCTTATATTCTTTCATGAAAGCAATTCACAGTTGCGGGTACAGTCAAGGTTTCTCACCTTGTTCCCAGAATGTGTTTTATCTATTCGGTATAGTTTACGAGGTTTTAGATTATTTACAATATAAGCAAGAGCGAAGTACTTGGTTAACGTCAATAACTTTTCATTAAGGTAAGCGTTAAGCTTTGATCGTTATTCTTGGGGAGTAAAGTTTTGAGGTTAGATTAATGTCCGATATTTTTGAATAAAAAAATGCCAACAAAAATTGTTGGCATTTTATAATCTGTATTAATTTTAACTTTATTTAACTAAGCGCATTGCTTACCAAATTTTCACACGTTTTTCAGGTGCAATATACATAGCGTCACCTTCTTTTACGTTAAACGCTTTGTAGAATTCAGGCATGTTAGATAAAGAACCTAATGCACGGAATTCGCCAGGCGAATGAGGGTCAGTTGCTACTTGGTTACGTAATGATTTCTCCACTTTCTTACCACGCCATACTTGTGCAAAGCCCATGAAAAAGCGTTGGTCGCCAGTAAGTCCATCAATTACCGGTGCTTCTTTGCCATTTAGTGATGCAATATACGCTTTATAAGCGATCGTTACACCCGATAAATCACCGATGTTTTCACCCAAAGTTAAAGAGCCGTTTACATTTAAATCTTCTAATACCGAATAACCATCGTATTGCGTTACTAAGTCATCAGTACGCACTTTAAAAGCGGCTAAATCTGCTTCAGTCCACCAGTTACGCAAGTTACCGTCACCGTCATATTTACTACCTTGGTCATCAAATCCGTGGCCCATTTCATGACCAATAACTGCGCCAATACCACCATAGTTAACAGCGTCATCAGCTGCTAAATTGAAAAACGGTGGTTGTAAAATTGCCGCTGGAAATACAATTTCATTCTTAGTTGGATTGTAATAAGCATTCACCGTTTGAGGTGTCATAAACCATTCTTGCTTGTCGATTGGTCCGCCTAATTTAGCAACATTTTTCAGATGAGAAACCTTACCAGAACGCATTTTGTTGCCAACTAAATCGCCTCCTTTAATAACAAGAGCAGAGTAATCTTTCCACTTATTTGGATAGCCAATTTTTGGATCAAAACTTGCCAATTTTACGTGAGCAGATTTCTTAGTTTCGTTAGACATCCAATCTAATTCATCAATACTTGCGCCATAAGCTCCACGGAGATTCTCAACAAGTTGTGTCATGCGCGTTTTAGCTTCAGGCTTAAAGTGACGGCTTACATAAACTTTACCGATAACTTCACCCAAGTTGCTATTAACCACTGCAACACCACGTTTCCACATTGGACGTTGTTCTTTTTGACCACGAAGCTGCTTTGAATAAAAATCAAAGTTTTCGCTATCTAAAGCAGTAGTTAAAGAGCCTGCAAAATTGCTTAGCGTGTGAAAGGTTAGATATGTTTGCCAATCAGCTAACGACGTTGCAGCGAATGTTTCGCCAAAACCTTTCACAAAGGAAGGTTGGTTAATTATTATATCTTTTTGCGCAGTTACGCCCTGAGCAGCAAGGTAAGCATTCCAATTAAATGCATCAGTAACCGTGTTTAAATCAGCAACATCAAACTTGTTGTAAGTTTTACTGCTGTCACGAGATTCAACTTTTGTCCAATGAAAACCAGCTAATTTTGTTTCAATTGCCATAATAGTTTGAGCGGCAGCTTGACCGTTTTTCAAACCCGCTAAGTTGAACATATTCTCAATATGAGCAACATAACCGTCTCGTAATGCAGAAAATCGCTCTGTTTCATCAAAGTAATAATCTTTATCTGGTAAGCCTAGACCGCTCTGCCAGATATGTGTGGCATAGCGAGTTGAATCTTTTGAGTCAACACTGATATAAAAAGCTAATGGGCTGCCTACGCCATTTTTTTGATTTTCACCAAAAAATGTAGCCAATTCATTTTTATCTTTTAAGCCATTAATGCTATCAATAAATGGTTGAACAGGAGAAATGCCTGCAGTATTACGAGCGTCCATATTCATGTATGAACGAAATAAGTCAGCTACTTTTTGTTCGTCGCTACCCATCTTTAAGTTCTTTGTTGCTGCTAATTCTTCGATGATTACTTTTACATTATCGTCAGCTTCGTCACGTAAATCATAAAATGCGCCAATTGACGTTTTGTCGCCAGGAATTTCATTAGCGTTTAACCAAGCACCATTCACATAACGGTAAAAGTTGTCCTGTGGGCGAACGGATAAATCCATAGTCGCTTTGTCGATACCAGAAGCTAATGCAGTTTTTTGCATGACAGGCATTTCTTTCTTAGCTGTTTCAGTGCTTTGTGTATTGTCGCTACAAGCGGTTAGTAGCAATAAAGAAGAACATACCGCACTTGTTATTATTTTTTTCATTGAAATCTCATCTTTAAGTGAAAAGTTATTGTTATAAAATGTTAAACACATTGATATTAAAGGGTTACAGCGCTATTTACTAGATTCAGACATGAATTTTTACATAATGACTAAGCAGGTTTGTATTTTATTTTGTACATTACATTACTTAATTAATTTAGCTTTTATTTAACTATCTGAAAATAAAGTAAATAATACTGATTTTTATTTTGAAGGATTTTACTTGTACGCTTTTTTCTTGCCAAATAAAACATTGACTGTGCTATGCTGCGTATCATTAATTAAAGGGAACGTTCTCTTTCAAATATATAAAAGATGAAGTTTATATAATGTTTCAACCCGTCAGTTTTTTCATTGGGCTTCGATATAGTCGGAGTCGTAAAAGTTCAGGATTTGTTTCCTTTATCACCTTTTTTTCAATTGTAGGTATTGTACTTGGCGTAGCTTCTTTGATTACTGTTGTTTCGGTGATGGACGGTTTAGAGGGTGAGCAGAAGCGGAGAGTGCTAGGCTTGGTTCCTCATATAGTTGTAGCAGATGATTCTCAGCTCAACAAACAAAAATCTTTACCTAAATGGCAAGCGCTACGAGAGAAGTTGCTACTCCATCCAAAGGTCAAACAGGTAACACCACTTCTGGAAAGTGAAGCACTAATACAAGCAAATTCCGGAGCGTTAGACTTTGTGCTTATTCAGGGGATAATGCCTGAATTTGAGCAACACAATATTGTTAATACCTCCATGCTTTCAGGAAGCTTAGACAATTTATCAAACCAACCATTCTCAGTTGTTATAGGAAGAGCATTAGCAAGAAAGTTGGATGTTGGCTTAGGTGAAAAAGTACGCTTAACACTGCCAAATAAAACAGTTTTTACACCAATGGGAAGAATTCCAGTACAACGAACTTTTACTATTTCAGGTGTTTTTAGTATTGGCTCTGAAGTCGACGCAACCCTCGTTTATATCCACAGTAAATATGGTGCGAAATTGCATCGAGAAAGAGGGGACGGTGTTGAAAAACTTCGCTTATATCTCGATGATGCATTTTCTGCTGAGCAAGTGGTTAAGGAATTGAAAGCTGAGTATAGCGAGTATAATTATACCACTTGGAGTGATAGCCAAGGCGCTTTGTTTGCGGCAGTGCGCATGGAAAAAAATATGATGTGGCTAATGTTGAGTTTAATTATTGCCGTTGCCGCGTTTAATATTGTTTCTGCATTAGTTATGGTCGTTATTGAAAAACAGGGTGAGATAAGCATTTTGCAAACACTTGGGTTAGATCGAATGGGCGTTGTGAAAATATTTATTACTCAAGGTTTAATTAATGGTTTCTGGGGCGTTACCATAGGTACAGCAGTAGGTTCATTACTCACCTTAAATTTGAACAGTATTTTTAACTTTCTAGGTATTAGTTTACTCGGGGCAGGGCAGTCTTTGCCTGTAGAACTGTCGGTAGGTAATCTACTTAGTATTATTTTTTCAGCTATAGCGATGAGCTTCATTGCTACTTTATATCCCGCGTATCAAGCGTCTTTAACACAGCCCGCCGAGGTTTTACGACATGAGTAAAGGTTTACATTGTCAGCAATTATCTAAATCATATTTTCAGGGAAGCCTTGAAACAAAAGTATTAGATGGATTAGATTTATCTGTGGAAGCTGGAGAACTTGTTGCCATAGTGGGTAGCTCTGGTTGCGGAAAAAGTACATTCTTGCATATAGCAGGTGCTTTAGACTCTCCGTCGTCTGGGCAAGTGTTTATTAATGATGTTGACATTCATACCTTATCCGAAAAGCAGCGAGCTAAGTTTCGCAATACTCATATTGGTTTCATCTATCAGTTTCATCATTTAATGATGGAGTTTTCTGCAGAAGAAAACGTGGCGATGCCACTCCTTATTCGAGGTGACTCACCTAAAGTTGCTTTGGCCTCCGCACAAGAAATGTTAATACAAGTAGGGCTAAGCCATCGCTTTGAGCACAGACCTTCAGAACTCTCTGGCGGTGAACGCCAAAGAGTTGCTATTGCTAGAGCACTAGTGACTAAGCCTTCGTTAATTCTTGCTGATGAACCCACCGGAAATTTAGATTTTGATACCGCTGAGCAGATCTACCAATTATTGCGAGATCTTAATAAAAAAGTAAACACCAGCTTTGTTATTGTGACGCATGATTTAACGCTCGCTGCGAGAATGGACCGCCAATTACGTTTATCACATGGCCGTTTAGCGCCACTTGAAAGTTAAGGCTTGTCGATGAACAAATCATTAAGTTTATTTTTAGGCTTACGTTATGTGCGCAGCCGAAACGGTAATGGCTTTTCTTCTTTTATTTCTGCATCTTCTACCATTGGTATTGCCCTCGGTGTGATGGTCTTGATTATTGTCTTATCTGCCATGAATGGTTTCGAGCGAGCATTAGCGCAACATCTATTGTCTGTGATCCCTCACGGTGAACTTATCGCTATTAATACGCCTATCGATAAATGGCAAAAGAAAATCGCTAAAATTCAACAGCACCCTCAAGTAATCGCTGCAGCGCCGGTCATCAAACTTACTGGTATGATGCAACATGGTAGTGAAATTAAAGCGGTTTCGGTGCGCGGTGTCGATGTGAAATTAGAACAGCAAGTGTCTACCATTGCTGACTATATGATAGCAGGAAGTTGGCAAGCAATTGATAATCATGAAAACAGTGAAAATCCAGTGGTTGGAGTTGTTATTGGCTCAGGTGTGGCAAAAAAACTGAACCTTGAATTGGGTGATTCACTCCAATTATTATTATCTAGTGCTGTAAATCAAAAAGTTAATAATCAAGCCAGTGCCAAATTTCCCGTTCCCGTTAAGCATCAAGTCAAGGTGGTGGGGATTTTTAAGTTTGGCGGAACCATGGATGAACTTTCTGTATACCTTTCAATTGCGCATGCAGAAAAGATGGTGAACTTGGAAAAAGGACAAGTACAAGGGATCCGAATTAAAGTGGCTAATGTGTTCCAAGCGCCAGATGTAGTTCGCGATGTTGCTTATAGTTTTGATACTTATGTGGAAATACACGATTGGACCAGAACTCATGGTCATATCTTTAATGATATTCAACTCGTTCGCTTAGTGATGTTTATTGTATTAGTTTTAGTTATTGCTGTTGCAAGTTTTAATATTGTATCGACACTAATCATGGCAGTTAATGAGAAAAAGGGTGATATTGCCATTTTAAAAACAATGGGTGCCGAAGCCTCTGTTATCATGGCGACTTTTATGTTTCAAGGTTTGGTAAATGGTGTGGTTGGTTGCTTAGTTGGAACTCTATTAGGTATTACCATATCCCTTAATTTAACCGACATTGTTATTGCACTTGAAACGTTCTTTAACGTGAAAATGTTATCAGGCGATGTCTATTTTATTGACTTTCTTCCTACTCATTTGAATCAAAGTGATGTTGTTGCTACTGTAATTACGGCATTAACAATGAGTTTGTTGGCAACATTATACCCTGCTTGGCAAGCGACTAAAGTTCAACCCGCACAAGTACTGGGGCAAATGTAGAGTATTTAATTTTTTACAAAAAAAAGCATATAGTTATGACGATTAGTCATTATATGCTTTTATTTTCAGGGTGAACGTATATGTTCTCCTGCTATCTATTCTTACGTTTTTTCCATTCTTTTATCACAGAATATCGCCAAAGACCATGAATAGCGAAATAGCCCAAGATAGAAAAGAATATAGCGAGTACTCCACAGCCTAATAAAAATGCTGGCCCGATGGTAGATACACTATCAATAATCCATTGCCAGCTAGCTTCAAAAACAAACTCTTTTTCCTCTGCGCCGATCAACCATGTTCCAACAACATAACACGCATAAAAAATTGCAGGGATTGAAAGAGGGTTCGTTATCCAAACAAGTGCGACCGATAAGGGAAGGTTTGCATGTACTATAATAGCAAAACCAGCGGCGAGTACCATTTGAAAAGGTACAGGGACAAAGGCAAAAAACAGCCCTACAGCAAATGCTTTTGCGACTGAACGACGGTTTAAATGCCATAAGTTGGGGTTATGCAGTAAATCACCAAAGATCTGTAAATATTTATTATTTTTTATGGTGTTGTGATCAGGCATATAACGCTTGATGAGTTTTTTAGGCATATACTTTACTTTTATTATGTAGATTTAATTAATCGAATAGACAAATACGGAAATTATTCACTATGGAACGGTGGTTATTTACATTTTTTATCGGTGCTATTCTGTCACTATTCTTACCGATAGTACCAGATTTTTCTCATCTTTTGTTTTGTTTATTTTTTGCTGTTATTTTTTGTTTCTTTAAAAAGCTACGTAGTTTTAGCGGTTTGTTTTTCGGTTGTGCTTGGTTACTAAGTGCTGGTTTTTCATATCAAAATATATGGAAAGCGAATAACCTTACTCAAGATGACTTTGTCGGTAAAACTATAACCATAAAAGGATTTGTAACTAACATTCCTACAACCTTAAGTCGTCACATAAAAGATTGTTCGGTTGAAAGAAAAGTGTCACGATTCAATTTTACTGTTGATGAAGTTAATCAACGAAAACTGACAGAAAAAATTAATATTCGTCTTCGATGGGATGATAAGCCTTTATCGGAAGAAATAATAAGCCATATTGGCATAATAGAACAAGGGCAGAGGTGGCAACTGAAAGTACGCATCAAACCTGCTCATGGTTTTGCAAACATCGGAGGTTTTAGTTATCAAACGTGGTTAAGACAAAAGGAATTACATGCTACCGGATATGTAAAGCTCGCAATAGAAAACAAGTTGATTGAAGCGCAATCAAGTTATCGTCAAAGCCTTTACTTACAACTTAATGAAGTCGTTAATTCATTAGTATTAAAAAGCGAAGTGCATCATTTTATTTTTGCGCTTACATTCGGGGAACGTGGAAAAATTACGGCTGAGCAATGGCAAGTGCTCCAAGCAACTGGAACCCAACATTTAATGGCTATTTCTGGCCTACACCTAGGATTAATTGCTAGTGGTGCCTTTGGGTTGATGGTCATACTTTTTCGCTTTATTCCCTTACAATTGTTGTTAACTAAAAAAGGGGGGGCTTGGCTGGTGAATAAAAATCACCGCATCGTCGCTTTTGTTTTTTGTAGTCTTTTTGCGATATTTTATGCTTATCTGGCTGGGTTTTCTCTACCCACTCTTCGTGCCTTAATCATGATGCAAATCTTTATTGGCAGTAAGTTAGTAGGCGTAAAACTGTCAATAACACGTTGGTTATTACTCAGTATCGTTTGTATTATACTTTTGTCACCTTTTAGTCTATTTAGTGTGAGTTTCTGGTTAAGTGTTTATGCGGTATCACTAATTTTATTGATTATTTGGCGATGCCGAAAGTTAATATCATCGTCAGGAAATAGTAAATTACAAAAAGCTACAGCGTGGTTTCATTCTCTCATTATTGTACAGTTAGGTTTATCGTTATTTATGTTGCCTGTTGCGGCGACCCTTAATCATCAACTACCGCTTTCAGCGCTCTTTGCTAATATCATAGCGGTACCATGGATGAGTTTTACGACTATTCCTTTATGTTTATTTTCGGTAGTTTTTATGCCTTTTAGTGAAGCCCTTTCGGTGTTTTTTCTTGAGCTATCTTTAGCATCATTAGACTTAATTTGGCAATGGCTGATTTATTTGTCGAATCTAGAATGGTTATTTATTGATGTTAGCCATAAAACATTGATGATAATTCTTGTTATGAGCGGTTTCATTTTTATAAGTTATTTTTTAGCGTTACCCAAAAAAATTATTTTAATAGCAGCCATCGTTATATTCCCGTTAACTTCTTTTTATTTTGAACATCAGAAAAGAAATAATGAGTGGCAAGTAAGCGTGCTTGATGTTGGCCAAGGATTATCGGTGGTGATCGAGAAAAATGGGCATGCTATTTTATATGATACAGGAGCAAGTTATCCGAGTGGCTTTAATATGGTGGAAAGTGTTATATCTCCATATTTCCAATATCGCGGCATTGAGACAATTGATCATTTAATATTAAGTCATGCCGATAACGATCATGCAGGCGGTTTATCATTTATAGACAAACAAGTTGCTCTAAATAAAATCAGCGTAGAAAAAATAAAATACAATGAATCGTCAAAAATAACTGAACAATATAGTTTTGCTGAAAAAAGTAGGTGTAAACAAGCGGATGATTTTACTTGGCAAGGATTAACATTTTCGGTGTTATGGCCTGTGACTATTCAAGATAAAGAAAATGACAATTCTTGCGTAATTCATATTTCTGATGGTAAATATAGCGTGTTGTTGACTGGAGATATTTCTCGAAAAGTTGAAAAGTTACTTACAGCAACTCCTGACATTGCTAAAAAGCTGAAAGCTGACGTTATTATTGCGCCTCATCATGGTTCAAAAACCTCATCAAGTTTGCGCTTTATTGAAGCAGTGAATCCTGAAGCTGTTATATTTAGTGTCGGATTTTTAAATCGTTGGCATATGCCCAATAAAGCGGTACTAAAACGGTATGAAAATTTTAATGTCACTCCATATTCAACAGCAGATCAGGGAATGATCCAAATAAAAATTGAACAACAAGGACTTGAAATTGAAAGTTATCGAGAACATATCAATCCTTATTGGTTTTCTAATTAATTTTCCTAATATTATTAGTTGGTTGAATATACAAAAAAGCGCTAAAATAGCCGAGGCATTGATCAGATATTAATTGTCATTAATTATTAAGTCACCGAGATACTGAATGTTAGAAAGTAAAAATAAAGTAGTAGAAGCCACAACTTGGCAAAATTTCAAACGTTTAATTGGTTATGCAAAACCTTATAAAGCAGGTTTTGTCGTCGCTATTCTCGGAATGCTTGGCTATGCGGGTATCGATACTTTATTTTTCTCGCAATTACAGCCATTAATTGATGACGGTTTAACCGATGCAAACCCAAACTTTATGAAGTGGGCGCCGCTGTTTGTAATTGTTTGTTTTATTATTCGTGGTATCTGTCACTTTTTTGGTAACTATTGTTTGGCTTGGGTAGGCAATAATGTTGTTACTGATTTAAGACAAAATTTATTTGAACACATTATGACACTACCTGTTACTTATCATGATAAAGAATCTACAGGCACGTTAATTTCTAAACTCACTTTTGATACAGAACAAGTATTGAGTGCGACCAGTAAAGCGTTGCTTACCTTAGTTCAACAAGGCGCTATGGTTATTGGGTTTCTTGCCGTGATGTTTTATCACAGCTGGCAATTATCAGCTGTTTTCCTTCTTATTACGCCTATTATCGCTGTTATTGTGACTGTAGTGTCTAAGCGTTTTCGTCAAGTCAGTAAAAATATCCAAAATGCGATGGGCGAAGTTACTTCTGCCGCAGAGCAAACATTTAATGCGCATAAAGTTGTGTTGACCTTTAGTGGTCAACAACGAGAATTTGAACGTTTTGGTAAAATTAATAAACATAACCGCCAACAGCGGATGAAAATGGTGGCAACAAAATCTTTCAGCGTGCCGCTTATTCAAATAATAGCCTCTTTTGCCTTAGCATTTGTACTGTATGTTGCTAATTTAGAAAGTATGAAGGCAAGTTTGACTCCCGGTATTTTTATCACCGTTATTACCTGTATGACTATGTTACTAAGGCCTTTAAAATTATTAACGACGGTTAACAGTGATTTTCAAAATGGTATGGCAGCATGTGTGAGTATTTTTGCAGTACTTGACCAAGAAAAAGAAAAAGATACCGGCCAACAAACACTTGCTAAAGCAAAAGGAACGCTTGCCTTTGAACAAGTTGATTTTTCATATAAAAATGATGAAATATTAGCACTTACCAAATTGAGCTTTACGGCTAATGCGGGTGAAACTATTGCATTGGTTGGTCGTTCAGGTAGTGGAAAATCAACCGCGAGTGCAATGTTGCTTCGTTTTTATGATGCGACAGCCGGTAAAGTATTAATCGATGGACAAGATATTACATCATACAAATTGAAAGACTTACGTAATCAATTTGCATATGTTTCGCAACAAGTCGTGCTATTTAATGATTCTATAGCCAATAATATTGCCTACGGTAAGCCTAGTGCTACTCGGGAAGAAATTATTGCTGCTGCTAAAAGTGCGCATGTAATTGAGTTCGCTGAAAGTATGCCTGACGGACTAGACACCAATATTGGTGATAACGGAGCACTACTTTCTGGCGGACAACGCCAACGTTTAGCAATCGCTAGGGCTTTATTATGTGATGCTCCCTTTTTAATTCTTGATGAAGCAACCAGTGCATTAGACACTGAGTCTGAACGCCATATACAGGATGCTTTACAAATTTTACAACAAAATCGTACCTGTATTGTTATTGCTCACCGCTTATCGACTATTGAAAATGCGGATAAAATTATCGTCATGGAGCAAGGTGAAATCATTGAGCAAGGTGATCATCAGAGCTTATTAGCAAAAGATGGTGCCTATGCAAAATTACACAACTTTCAATTTAGCGAATAAAAATGATATATAAGGTGTTTTATGCGTTTAATTGAAAAAGTTTGGTTTTACAGACATCCTGCTAAATGGTTGATTGTACCGCTGTTACTGCCTTTAATGCTGGTTTTTTGGTTGTTATCAGCATTTCGACGTATGTGTTTTCGATACTATTTTTTCAAATCATTATCTGTTGATGTACCCGTTGTTGTCGTAGGAAATATTGGTATTGGCGGTAATGGAAAAACGCCGGTAGTTTTATATTTAATTGAACAATGTTTAGCGAAAGGCATGAAAGTAGGTGTGATCAGTCGAGGGTATGGTGGCAAAGCACCACATTATCCCTATTTGCTCAACGAGACAAGTAGTGCTTATGAAGCAGGAGATGAGCCGTTTTTAATCTATAAACGCCATGGTATTCCTGTTGTTGTCGGTGGAGATCGAGTCTTAAATGCGCAGTTATTAATGAAACAAGGTTGTGAAATTATTATTGCTGATGATGGTTTGCAGCACTATCGTTTGGAACGTGATTTTGAAATCATTGTAATCGATAATAAGCGAAAGTTTGGTAATGGTTTTTTATTACCCGCAGGCCCATTACGGGAAGGTTTATGGCGGCTGAAAACGGTTGATGCACTTATTTTTAATGGTGAAAGTACGTCAAAAACAAAAGAAACTTACCATTCAAATGTCCCTCATGTTTCTATGAAGTTAATGGCTACAAGTGTCGTCAATTTGAAGACCAATCAACGTATGTTAATAGCCGACTTTCATCATATGTGTAATGAAAATTCGAACGACCAAAATAACCATGTTAATGCCCTCGCCGGAATTGGCGATCCATCTCGTTTTTTTAAAACATTATCTGATTTTGGTTTTAGCATAAAAGAGTCGGTAGGTTTTGTTGATCACCAGCATTATAATGAGGCACAATTCGTTAGATTTTCTGATGAAATCCCATTGTTGATGACAGAAAAAGATGCAGTCAAATGTACGTCTTTTGCTAAAGACAATTGGTGGTATTTACCTGTTGATGCACAAATTGAATATAAACAAATAATGCCATTATTGGATGCATTATTTGACAAAATAAAAGCAGAAAAACTTAGCCGTATTAAGGCTAAACTAAAGTTCCGCTAGCGCTAAATTAAGAACAAATAAACTCATAAAAAAGAGAATGATTATGGCATTTGATGTGAAACTAATGGAAATATTGGCTTGTCCGGTATGCAAAGGCAAACTAGATTACAATAAAGAACAGCAAGAACTTATCTGTAAGTTCGACCGACTCGCTTACGCTATTGAAGCAGGTATCCCAGTATTGCTAGAGAGTGAAGCACGACGACTTACTGAAAGCGATTAATCGAATATACTAGGAGAATTAAATGTCTTTTGTTGTTGTAATTCCAGCTCGATTTGAATCGTCTCGTTTACCTGGGAAAGTATTAGCAGATATTAACGGTAAACCCATGATCCAATGGGTTGTTGAAAAAGCACAAAAAAGTGGTGCCAGCCAAGTGATTGTTGCGACGGATAACGAAGAGGTCGCGAAAACAGTTACTGCCTTTGGAGGAGACGTTTGTCGAACTCGAGCTGATCATCAATCAGGAACAGAGCGTTTGGCTGAAGTTATGGAAATTTATGATTTCGATAATGACCAAGTTATTGTTAATGTGCAAGGGGATGAACCTTTCATTCCAGCAGAAAATATTACTCAAGTTGCACGAAACTTAGCGAATCAGCAAAGAACAAATCAACAACAAGCTAGAATGGCAACACTTGCTGTGCATATTCATGATGTTGAAGAAGCCTTTAACCCGAATGCGGTAAAAGTACTTACGGATAAGGATGGATACGCGATGTACTTTAGCCGTTCAACCATTCCTTACGACAGAGCTCGTTTTCTTAATGAAGATAATGTGGCATCTATTGGCGACTTTTATTTAAGGCATATTGGCATTTATGCCTATCGTGCTGGTTTTATTAAAGACTACGTCCAATGGCCAGCCAGTCAATTAGAACAGATTGAATCTTTAGAACAATTAAGAGTGTTATGGCAGGGCGAGAGAATTCATGTTGCTGTTGCAGAGACGCGTTTAGATGTTGAAGGTGTTGATACTCCGGAAGATTTAGAGAAAGCTAGAGCGTATGCTTTAACGCTTTAATTCTATGCAATGTAAAAATGGCCTTATGTGAAAACATAAAGCCATTTTATGTTTAGGCCTTTCCCAAACATAGTGTCTTTCAAAACATCAGTGCAACACTTGAACCGATAATAGCGACGGAAAATGCCTTCGCTATTTGTTATTTAGTGTCATTTACCCTGTTCCTACTTTATTTTTTTAAGGTTTTCTATCGGATATTCTATTCGATAAAAATATTGATGATGTAACATCATAGAACGTCAATGAATAAACTGAAGTTGTCGGGTAAATGGGGATGTTGAACAATTTTATATACCTAACAGTATAGAGAGTTGTAAGTTTCCAAAATATTTAAATAAAGGCGTTCACCTTGTTTTCTATCTGTTCAAACGAATAATGCTTGTCACCATGAGCCATTTCTCATTACCATGGTTAATAGCCATTAATTAAAGAAACAATAATGAACATAAAAAGAACACTTACAAGCATAGCCATCATTGGTGCTATTGTCTTTACGGGTAATAGTTATGCAGAAACTTCTGATAAAGACAAAGAAGAAGAAAAATCACCTTCAAGCTGGTTGAATCTATCTGAAAATGAATTAGCGGCCGTTGAAAAGTATGCAACAGATTACAAAACGTTTATTTATAAAACCCCTACAGAGTTAACGTTTGTTACTGAAACAATTGAACGTGCAGAAAAGCAGGGCTTTAAACGTTTAACAGAAAACAGTAATTTAAAACCTGGTGCACGTTTTTATGACGTGAATCGTGACCGCACTATCTCATTAATTGTGATGGGCAAGAAAGATCTTGAGCAAGGCACTCGCATAGTTGGTGCTCATATAGATTCTCCGCGCTTAGAATTAAAAGGTCGTCCTCTTTATGAAAAACAAAATTTTGCAATGTTACAAACTTATGTTCATGGCGGTATTAAAACGTATCAATGGGTAAATATTCCTTTAGCACTTGTTGGTCGTGTTGATAAAAAGGATGGCACAGTTGTTAATATTTCAGTTGGTTTTGATGAAAGTGATCCCATTTTCTTGGTGCCTGACTTAGCGCCACACGTTGACCATCCAAACAGAAGTCGTAAAAGTCGTGATGTGATTAAAAAAGAAGAGCTTGACGTTATCATCGCAGCTAAACCTGATTTAGATAAAACAGTTAAAGACTTAATTGTTGATTTCTTAAAAACTGAATATGACATTTCTGTTGAAGATTTAGTTTCAGCTGAATTGGCCTTAGTACCAGCGACTAAACCACGTGATGTAGGCTTTGATCGCAGTATGATTGCCGCTTATGGGCAAGATGATAAAGCCAGTTCAATTGCTGCTGTTACAGCGATATTTGAACAAAAAATCCCAGAATTCACCTCTATTGCTTTTTTAGTTGATAATGAAGAAGTGGGCAACATTAATAATACTGGCGCAAGTTCATCGTACCTCGTAGATATGATCAGTGGACTGCTTTACAACCAAAAAGGTGACAAGTATAACGATTACCAATTACGAAAAGTTTTGCGTAATACTAAAGTTATTTCTGCTGATGTAAATCCAGGTGTTAACCCAAGTTGGGCGGGGGTTTGGGAATTAGGTAATGCTCCACGTTTAGGTAACGGTATTAACTTGAAACTTTATGGTGGTGGTTTTAATGCTAATTCTGAATATATGGCGTGGACACGTAACTATTTAGATAACAACAAAATTAAATGGCAAACGTCTACATACAAAGGTAAAGCTTCTGGCGGAACTATTGGTAGCGATTTGTCGAACGACAATATGGAAGTGATTGATTTTGGCGTGCCTATTTTGTCTATTCACTCACCTTATGCTGTGGGTTCAAAGGTTGATTTATATTCATTGTACAAAGCAATGTCTGCTTTCTATCAGCAAAAATAAACTTAACTTTTATTAGAACCACTAAAAGATCAGCATTTGCTGGTCTTTTTTATATATACGTGTAAATTTTTTTATTACGAATTTCATCCTAGTAAATAATATTGCTTTCAGTCTTGCTGAGGATTACTTTATAATTGTCTTAATGGAACGCTAAACTCGGAAAAACTCTTCAAATGCTAAACAAACTATTTAAGTCAGAAATAACTCTCAACACTTCTTTGTTGCAACAACATAAAAAAGCATTGTTACTTTTATCTTTATTCGGAAGTCTTCAGGCATGTGGAGGAGGAGGTGGAGATAGTGCAGCTACAACACCAACCGTACCTAAAAGTTATGCATTTTCATTAACGTCTACACTAACCAATAAATGTGGTGAAAAATTGCCATTTGTTGATGTTGAATTGTTTATTCAAAACAGTGATTGGAGTGTGGTTGAAAAATTGCAACCTGATGCTAGTGGTATTTTTAGCTTCTCATCAGACAGCGAATTAATAAACTATACAATCGCGGCTAAAACACAGCAAACTGGAAAGGCTGAAGGTTTATATTTTGTGAGTTTTAATCAGGTAAAAGCGACGACGGCTGCTATTTATCAAGCTCAACATGCATCGAAAATTGATAATACAAACTGTGAATGTGTTACGAAGAATGTTGAAGTGTCTCATGCACCCATCTCTGATATCGCTAAAGTAAACAGTTCAGCACACTTTACCGATACAGAAATAATAAATTCGCAAAACACGCATTTTAACAATGTTGAAGCTTGTCGCATTGTTGATGGTAGTTGGCCAACGCATTCTTTCTCTATTGTAGGTATTGGTAACAATAGCAATGTACTGGGAGCCTCTGGTTTTATAGAAGATTTCAGCGAAACAGTTATCAATGATGACAATGAAGAGGTTTGGGAGTTAGCCGCTTTTGATGGAATTGAAGAAATTAATTTAAATAATGGTCATCAAGCTTTCACTACACACCAGTCATTTCTTGGATTAGAACATTTCGCGATTAACGTAACTGAAGATGATAACATGGTCGATTTGTTTAATAGTCATGTTTATGTTTCTGAAACTGATTATCAGTCTAATGCTGAAGTTGTCTTTACCGAAGTTGATTCCGCTTTTGGTTCTATCAAAATATCAAGCCAGCACCAAGTCATCTCAGCTGTTTCAGCGACTAGCTTTGCGGTAAAAGCCTCTGATGTAAAACCTAATGTTGATGATGTTTTCTTTTCAGAAATAAAATCTGACTGGAGTTATGATTATAGTGATGTTGCTGATTATCCGATGGCAGTTATAGCTGTTAACTACCAAGGTTTCGAACCTATAACCAATACACCTATGCCAGTGACATGGAAAAGTTATGGAGAAATTACAGGGCAATTACCCGTAACAACCGCTTTAGAAGGTTATGATGACATAATTAATGACGATACGCTTATACTTGGAACAAATACTATTTTGGTTCAAAGCCAAAGCACTAATAATTATGCTAACTATTTACTGTATTACCAAAATGCGAGTAATAGCACTTTTGTTAACGACATAAAGAGTTATCATATTTCAATTGAGAAATAATTGTCCTAGTAATAATAAAAAACGGCGCTATTTAGCGCCGTTTTTTATTGTTCTAAATAGAGAACATTAATTAGTCTAACTGTTGTTTAGCTCTTACGGGATTAGCATACATGGTTAATAGCCAATGTTTCTGTTCTTGTGTTAATTCAGACATACGACTATTGAGTTGCTCCATGACGTTTTGCTTAGTGTCTTCTTTGTTAAGCTCGGCGTAAGCGGTTAGGTTACTGTCATACAATTTGTAATTGCCGATAATCTCTTGATCAATGGCATTTGCAACCGCTTTACTGTCGGCAAAATCACCTTTAATTGCATGGCAAAATTCAACATGTACTTGGCCTTTTTTGCCGATTAATCCTTGTGTAATACTGTTTAAGTCTTCATTTTCTTTTTTCTGATAACTTCCTGTTGCTTCACGTTCGGCAAGCTCTATTGCTTTATCGCTATCGCAGGGATCAAATTCATAAGAGATAGACACAGGTATAATATTAATTTCAGATAAATAGTCAGAGATTGATTTTTGCTTACCTTTGTTCAAAAATAGCATTGAAATTAATGCTGAGTTTGTTTTATCAATACCATCTTTAGCACGCCCTTCACGTTGTGCTATCCAGATGTTTTGCTCGCGTTCATGAACAGTATGATGGATATATGCAGATAACTGCTTAGATGCATTAAGCATAGCTCTCTTACTTTCTTCACTGCGCTTAACGATGAAGCTTTTATTAATACGCATTAAATCAGCTACCCAAGGTTGATGTAGCAAATTGTCGCCTACGGCAGCCTCAACAGTATTAATACCGCTTTTATAAAGCGCCCAATTAATGAGTGCTACATCAAGCACTATGTCTCTATGGTTACTTATAAAAAGCATAGGCTTACTTGTATCAATTTTTTCTAAACCATGAAAAGTAAATCCATCGGTACTTTTTTTAATTAAATGGTGTAAATACTTTGCAACCTCAGTTTGAATTTCTTCAATATTGTGAAATTTGCTGGAACGTAATTTTAAAGTCCACTTTACGAGAGTGCGACAAGCCTTTGGCATGAGTTTATACATAACAGGCATTTTGAAACTGCAAATAGAAGATAGGAGCCCATCGTCACTGATCAGCTTTTGGATCACTGCGGCAACTTCATCATCACGATAAGGGCGAATATCATCAAACATTTAATATCTCTATAGCTGGAATACAGCGATTTTTTCAACTGAAAAACTGGACGATATTATAACCGAAGTTTAAAAGAAAATGCTTGTATTGTTTTAACCTTATTATTTTAAATAATAAGAATTCATTAACTTACAATAATTAACAAAAAATAATGATAAATATTACGCAAAATCAAAAAAAAATTAAAAAAGTTGCTACAGTTAAGAGGTAAGCTTTTTTGAACTAACTATTTTTTTCATTGTAAAGCTTGTGTTTTTCGACTTTACCCATAAGTCTTAAAGTGAGTAATTAATAAAAAGGAATACCTATGAAAATAAATCTTTCAGGTCACCATGTAGATGTTACCGATGGTGTAAAAGAACATATCGACGAAAAATTCTCAAAAATTGCTAATCATTTTCCTACCCTCATTTCTTTAGACATTATCCTCTCGAAAGAGCATGGCCGATTTGGTGCTGAAATAACGACAAATTATGAAGGTGGTCGTATTTCTGTTTCTGCTCAAGATGATGTTATGTATCCTTCTATTGCAAGTGTTGCAAAAAAACTTGATGCCGCACTTAAGCATAGAAAGGGCCAACTCAAAGCAAACTTACACAATAAGCCGCATTCAGTAACACCTGAAATTGCTCATGAAAAAGTTCAAGAGATGAACTTGAACTAATTCATCTGCAGCTAATTTTAGATTTTACGGGAGCTTATAGCTCCCGTTTTGGTTTCTAGCGGATAGTTTCTTATATGAATGGTATACTTAATTGTTGAAAATAATGTTGTAGATGTGGAATATGCTGGTCCTTTCAAATAATGTATCGCTAGATGAAAATGAAATCGAATTAACGGCTATTCGTGCGCAAGGAGCAGGAGGGCAAAATGTGAATAAAGTCTCATCAGCAATTCATTTACGTTTTGATATAAAAGCTTCGTCTTTACCGGATTTCTATAAAGATCGCTTACTTGCTTTAAAGGACAAGCGCATTACTAAAGAAGGTGTTTTAATCATTAAATCACAACAGTATAGAACACAAGAGAAGAACAGAGATTCTGCTCTTGAGAGAATTGTAGAGTTAATAAAAGCAGCGGTGATTGTTCAAAAGGTAAGAAGAGAAACTAAGCCAACGAGAAACTCTAAAAAAAGACGCTTAGCGGGAAAGTCTCACCGCAGTAATGTTAAAGCATTACGCGGCAAGGTCATTGATTAGTCCATTTTATTTTTTCGGATTATACGTCTACATCCAAAAAACGATAATAAAAATAAAGTCAAATATGAAAAACTACCGCCACCACTATCAGACGATTCTTCATTATTGAGCGAGGTATTTTTAACTGAAGCTAGACTGGCATCAGTTGTCGCTGAATCATCAATAATCGTGACAGTATGAATCGTAACAAAATTATCTACACCAGGAACAAAATCAGCATCCGCGCATTCTGTGCTTGTATATTCGGGCATAGGGATTTCTGAGCAAAGGGGTAATAATGCGATGTTATCTAGGTTGTCCATACCTTCAATAACTTCACCAAATACGGTAAAACCACCATTTTGAGCATCTAAATTAGCACTGTTGTCATTATAATTGATAAACCATTGGCTCGTTGCACTATTTGGATTACCTCCTACCTTTGCCATAGCAATGGTACCTCTAACATTTGAATAAATAGGTTCATTAAGTACAGTAGGATCAGTTGAGATTGCAGTTAAAGGAAAGTTACCTTCGAATGAGTACCCGCCTGCCTGCACGATAAAGTCAGGCACCAAACGATGCACAACGGTATTATTGTAATCACCGTCATTTATATAGTTTAAAAAATTCTCAACAGTTTTAGGTGTTGTTTCATCATGCAAATTAATTTTGAAGTTACCTTGAGACGTTTCAACTTCAACAATTGTTGCATGGCTTGAAAAAGAAAAGAGTGTAGCGAGAGACAATGCACCAACGAGGACGAGAGATTTAGAATTTGCTTTATACATAATAACCTTAACTTTATGAGTGATATTAACATTGAATATAATGTCACAGATAGTAAAAGTATTATTCTTAAACAACAAGCGCTTTTATTGCCTGTAAATCAAAATTATATTTCAATACATTATTTGATTTTATCCTCATAGATAATAAAAATGCACATTGTAATTTACAATGTGCATTTTATTTTAAATAATAATAACTTACATTTATAACGAATGAAGAAAACGGTCGCTACGTGGTAAATAGTAATTATCATAGTTTAAGGAGAATACAACTTTACTTGAACGACCAACAATTTCGTTGCGCGGTACAAAGCCTATCACTCGAGAGTCTGCGCTGTTATCACGATTATCCCCCAACACTAAAAATTGTCCCGCAGGTACTGTAACTTCATTGAAATTAGCTAGGCTTGAAGCTATGTTATTTGTACGAATATTGTGTGATTGTCCATTTATGCTTTCTATATTGTCATAATGGCTGTTGATATGAGGCTTTTCTGTTGATGTTTGTTGATAACTTATGGCTATCCCATTGATCAATAATTTGTTGTCTTTCATGGCGACGTTGTCACCAGGGACACCGATCACTCTCTTTACTAAACGTTTGTCTGATACTACTGAATCAAAAATGATTATGTCGTTAGTTTGAGGTTCGGCTAGTTTAATAAGTGAAACATGAGTGAAGGGTAGGCGAATATCATAAGCCATCTTATTAATGAATATTCTGTCACCTTCTACAATTGTAGGCTTCATAGAACCTGTTGGAACATCACTCCAATCTGCAACTGCGCTGCGAAATACTAACATTAAGCCAATAAAAACAAATAATGATTTATTTTCTTTCCAGAGTTTTGATAAACGTTTTTTCATGTTTTTTCCTTTTAACAGACAAATAAAATAATCAAGTATTACACTTTGGTTATTATGACTATGATTCTTATTATTTGTTTCGTATGAAATGTAACGGATTATGACAAGTGGCTGTTTTAAGATAAAAGAACATATTTCGATATAAAAATCATTTGAATGAAATATGCACTTTACTTAGAAGTATAATTTTTTCGTTAAAGATTTTATGGTTTTTTAAATACTAAGGTAAAGCGGTCTGTATTACCTGTAACTGTTTTTCTTCCTACTTCATAAATGAGTTCATCATCTGGTCGAGAAAACATGTTTGATGATTTTTCTAAAATGAAACCTGCCTTTTGTACTTCAAGTATGACCGTTACAGGGTCTTCTCGACGAGATAATTCACGTGATTCATCTATCATGTGGCGTCGAGTATGATCAATTATGACATAAGTACCACCAGACTTTAATGCTGAAAATGCAGCATTATTGAGCTTGGTTTTATCTTCTTCATTAAAGTTATGGTATTCACGAATGTTTAAAACCATATCTGCATTAGTCATCCCAAATGATAATTTGCCTAAATCATACCGGTACTCTTTATTGTTCCAAGATAATGGAATGGGTAACTTTTTGGCTGACTTGAATGCTTTATGCTTAAGTAATTCATCCATATTATTCAACCATTCCGCTTTGTAAGCTAGGTACAGTTCACCTTTTTCGGCAAGTAATGGTGCTAAAATTTTTGAATACCAACCATTCCCGGGCGCAAATTCAATCACTTTCATATTTTGTTTGAAATCAAAAAACGCTAAAGCTTGTGCTGGAGACCTGTTCATATCTCGCTTAGTATCAGCCTCAGTTCTATAATCCATCTTCATCGCTGATTGGACATTTATTTGTAATTCACTTTCTGCCGCTTGGCTGGTAGATATTTGGCCAAGTAGAATTGTTGCTAGCATTAAACTGCTGAGTGTTATTTTCATTGATATAAGTCCCATTCAATTCAATCGATTTGTTTAAAAGATAACAGCATAAAAATAGAAATAAACTTTCATCATAAATAAAAATGTAATCTTTACTTGAGTTTTGAGCAAAAGCTAAGGAAAATTCCATCGAAATTTACGCACATTGTAAAGTAACCAACCAAAACGATTATATCAATGACCAAAAAGATAAAAGTCCCATTAAAACGAAAAAATGCAGATTCAGCTGAGGTAACATTAGGTTTAACTGATCCTAAAAGTCCAAGTAATGTCGGTGCAGTAATGCGGGCCGCAGGTTGTTACCAAGTGGACACTGTTTTATATAGTGGTATTAGGTATGCAAGGGCGGCGAAGTTTCATACAGACACACAAAGCGCTAGCAAGAAAATACCACTGATAGGTGTTGATTCTTTGGCTGAAAGTTTACCTGATGGCAGTAAACTCATATGTGTTGATTTAATTGAAGGGGCTGTTCCATTACCTGCGTTTATTCACCCTAAAAATGCAATGTATATATTTGGTCCAGAAGACGGCACTATTAGTCAGGAAGTTATCGACCAGGCGGATGCCGTAGTTTATATTCCAACAAACGGTTGCATGAACTTAGCGGCTACGGTGAATGTATTGCTTTATGATAGATTAGCTAAACTACCAACAGCGGTTGGTGATGATGAGCTGATCCGTAAAAGTAGAGATACTAATAATACGGTAAAAGTTAAAAAGTAAAAGGGTGACTTATCATTACAAGTTCTTTTTCTGTACATTAAATAAACAAAAAAACAATTAAAGTAGATAAAAAACTTGACTATCTAATTGAAAGATATAAAATGCTCGCAGCTAGAAAGTACTACCTATATTTATGTACCAAGTTTCGAAGTTATGTTAGTAGCTCGTCCTGTTTAATAAGTCATAGCAACACTCTCAGCAACATCGTTTTAGTGAATTTAAATTTATTTAAATGGCTAGAACAACTTAAGATAAAATTATATTAAACAAATAGGATACTATTATGTCTACAACTACTGGTACAGTAAAATGGTTCAACGAGTCTAAAGGTTTTGGTTTCATCGAGCAAGAATCTGGTCCTGACGTTTTCGCTCATTTCTCTGCAATCTCTGGCGACGGTTTTAAAACTCTTGCTGAAGGCCAAAAAGTACAGTTTACTGTTACTCAAGGTCAGAAAGGTCCTCAAGCTGAGAACATTCAAGCTCTTTAATTTTGTATGTTGAGTTAACTTAGGTTACCTCATACAAATAAATAGCTAAAAAGGGTAAGACTTATGTCTCACCCTTTTTTTGTGGGAAAAATTTAGTATATGCTTTCAGCTTACCAAGCGTTGTGTACTTTAAATAATTTCAAATACGATTATGCCCAAGTTAATGCTGTTACAAAACTTGATGAGCTCTCTCAAAAGATTTATCAACAAGAAAGCAGAACTTGGCTTTCAAAACGATTAAACAAGTCAAATTCTATTTCCGGACTCTATTTCTATGGCCGAGTTGGGCGTGGTAAAACCATGCTTATGGATCTTTTTTTTCAAAACCTAGATATCACATCTAAACAACGTATTCACTTTCATCGTTTCATGGAAGAAGTTCATCAACAATTAAATTTATGTACGGGTAAAAGTGATCCCTTAACGTTTATTGCAAAAATCTGGGCAAAAAAAATTAGAGTTCTCTGCTTTGATGAGTTCTACGTTTCAGACATTGGCGATGCTATGTTGCTCTCTGGTTTATTCAAAGCGCTTTTTCAAGAAGGTATTATATTAATTGCTACTTCTAACTGTAAACCTGAACAACTTTATCTAAATGGTTTACAGCGAGAACGTTTTTTACCTACAATTGATTTGATTAATAAATATTGCCAAATATTATCGGTGGATGGTGAAGTTGATCACCGTTTAGCCCATTATTATGCCTCAACAGAATATCGAGACTATACGTTTCCATTAAATAAAAATGAAAATACTCTCGCCAAAAAAATTTTTGACATGACAGGTATTAAAGAAATTTCAGGCAACATTACTGTAAATCATCGCCGAATACCTTATCGAGCAAAAACCGATAGCATAATTTACTTCGACTTTGACGCTCTCTGCTCGGGACCGAGGAGCCAAAGAGATTACATAATGCTAGCGAATGGTTTTCAAACGGTGTTACTAGACCAAGTGCCAAAGTTTGAAGGTGAAAGAGTAATCTCAGTGACCTCTGGTGTCGAGGATGATTATCAGCGTAAAGGAAGGATGCTAAGCCAGCTTAGACACCTTGATGATGAAGCCCGACGATTCATCGCTTTGGTTGATGAGTTTTATGATAGGAATATACGGCTAATTATTAATGCTGAAGTTGATATTAGTCAGTTATATCAAGGGCAACAATTAAGCTTTGAATTCTCTCGTTGTCAATCTCGACTCATTGAAATGCAAAACCTATCATATTAGCTACAAATTGGTTTTTTTAACCAAATGATAGTGATTACTTTGTTTGTTGATATCCCTTTTATTCTTACTCTATTGAATTATATAGTTTTTATTTTATGGCACTAGTCTTGTAATAACTAGAATAAGTTACTAACTATTTTGTTAATAACAATATTTAATGAGAGAAGGAATAATATGAAAACACTAATCGCTACTGCACTTATATTGGCAAGTACTAGTTCTTTTGCTTCTAATGCATCATTTACAAATGATTCATGTGATGTTGATATTTCAGGTGGAATTAAAATTACCCCGTCGGAAATTGAGTTCTCAAAAAATAAAAAACAACTTTATAAAATTGTAAATAACGAAATGCTATTTGTTTATGGTCAACAAATAAACTTATCTTATAGCCAACAGTCTTTAGTGACAGATTATTCAAATAGTATTCGGGCTACCGTCCCAGAAGTGAAGCATATTGCGTTAGATGCTATCGATCTTGCGAGTGACGGTGTTAATTTAGCGTTTAATGAGTTATTAGGTGAGGGAAATGATATTGGTGCTGAAATTACTCTGCAACTTTCTGAAATACGTAAAGAAGTCAATGAAGGCTTTGAGAAAGGTAACGAAATATCTTTTGATGAAGATGGATTTTCAGGAGATGAATTTTTCAATGAAGGATTCGAACAACGTATTGAGAGTGCGGTAGAGTCAACGGTGCAAAACTCTATTGGTAGTTTGCTGATTGCAGTAGGGCAACAGATGTTATTTTCTGGTGGTGACATGGATACTTTTGAAACTCGCATGGAAAGTTTCGGGGAAAGAATAGAACAAGAAATGGAATCACGTGGTGAAGAAATCGAAAAGCGTGGCGAAGCGCTTTGTCAATCTGTTGTTGCAATTGATGCACTTGAAGATCAATTAACTCAAGATATAGATGAGTTAGAAGACTTTAATATGTTATCTACCCAAATATCGTCTAAAAATAGTAATGACCTTATGTAATCATTTGATGTTATTTAGAACTTCTCTAGAGTTCCTAATAATTTAAACTGGCGTTTCCAACCAAATGCAATGAATAAAAAACGAGCTAGGATTATAAATCCAGCTCGTTTTTATGTTCAGGAAGAACGGTATGTCACGGTCACATGGATGTGAATGAGTGACGATGTTCAGGAAGAACGTTATGTCGCGCTCACACGGATGTGAATGAGATATGGATTATTTTTCCAAACCTATTTCTCATTTGTCATTTGAGATTGTTCATCAGCCCAAGCTAGCGCATCATTGTAATCTTTGATTACTTTGTCTTTTCCTATCCCTAACTTTTTCATGAGTATGGTGGTTTTGTCCCATTGTGCATGTTCAATAAATTCTAATAATTGAATTAATTCAGCTAACGCACCCTTTTTGGTGATTAGTGGCTCTTTTATTTCTTGAGCAAGAGGAAGTTTTTCGAGAACAGTTTCGAGTTTTTCATCTAAGATAGCGTCTATTAATGATAATAGGCCTGTTAAAAACGCAATTGATGTGTCTACTGGTGCGCTAATATCATTGGAGGCAAGCTCACAAAATTTTGCTCTAGCCATTGCTGAATTAATTAGCTCTGACGGTTTGTCAGGGTTTACATTGACAGCAAACATTAAACCTAAAAAGCGTTTTAATTCTTGAGAACCAAGGGTGACAAGTGCTTGTTTAATCGACGAAACCTCACTTCTTCTACGGAAAATTGGTGAGTTTGCATATCTTAATAATTTATATGAAAGCGTTACATCTCTTTCAAATACTGACGTGATACTCATTAAGTCTAATTCAGGTTTTGACGTTTCATAAAGCAATTCCGCCATCGCCATTTGAGACGGAGACAGGCTTTTAGTTTTTACCATTTCAGGTTTAGCAAAGAAAAAACCTTGAAACAATTCAAAGCCTAATTGGACAGCTTGATTATATTCTTCATAGGTTTCAACTTTCTCAGCAAGTAGCTTAATATCAGGGAAGTTTACAATAGCTTGTTTAACTTCTTTGATTTCTTTTATAGTCGAAATTTTCCAATCAATTTTAATGATTTTGATATAGGGGAAGAAATGGGTCCATACTTTTTTATGTTCGTAATCATCAAGCGCTAATGTGTACCCTTGTTCATAAAGCCCTTTACAGATAGCTAAAAGTTTTTTCCCAGGTTTTACGGTTTCTAATATTTCAACGACCACTTCATCCGTAGACAGCATATTAGCGTAACCGAGGCTGAGTGTATCAAGGGTGAAATTGATAAACGCAGGCTTATTTGCAGTAAACTCACCGATACCTAGATTAAACTTACTTGCTTCAATCATTTTTGTGGTGGCTATATCACCATCAATATCAGGAAAAACATTGTCGATACTGTCTCTAAATAACAACTCATAGGCAAAGAGGTTTTTATCTTTATCTAGAATGGGTTGCCTAGCGGCATAAAAATACATATAAAATCCTGAAAACATCGTTATTACATTGAATATATTGGAAAAAGGCTCAATTAGCATCAACTATTTTTAAATATACGCAACAGAGATAAAACATCACGATTAATAATACAATTATTATAGTTGAAATCAATAAAAGTATAGTAATAGGAAAATATGCCGTCATACTATATTCACAATTTTATTATTTTAATCTATTTAAATAAATAGAACAAAATTATTAGGAGTCAAATTTGGCATTTGGAACATTATTTTCGTTAGCTTTATATTTTATTGTAATGATTGGTATAGGTTTATATGCTTATAGAAAGTCAACTAGTGATGCTGCAGGTTATATGCTAGGAGGGCGTAGCTTAAGTCCTTCTGTAACTGCACTTTCTGCTGGTGCTTCTGATATGAGTGGTTGGATGTTGATGGGCTTGCCCGGAGCCATGTATGTTACAGGTTTAAGCAGTATTTGGATCGCAATAGGCTTAGTGATAGGTGCGTATTTTAATTATTTAATCGTTGCGCCTCGTCTGAGAACTTATACCGAAGTTGCTAATGATTCTATAACATTACCTGATTTTTTTGAAAATCGCTTTAATGATAAAAGGCACTTACTCCGCGTTGTATCATCTATTGTAATTATTTTATTTTTTACCCTTTATACTTCTTCAGGTATCGTTGCAGGTGGTAAGTTATTTGAAAGTTCTTTTGGTTTGGATTATGAAGTTGGCCTTTACGTTACTGCTGGTGTTGTAGTTCTTTATACAATGTTTGGCGGTTTCTTAGCGGTAAGCTTAACTGACTTTGTTCAAGGTTGTATAATGTTCGTCGCGCTTGTTCTGGTTCCTTTTGTTGTGATCAGCGACATTGGTGGATTACAAGTAATGCATGAAACGGTTAACTCTCTCGATGCTGAAAAATTAAATATGTTTAATGGCGTTAGTGTGTTGGCTATTGTTTCAGCGATGGCTTGGGGATTAGGTTACTTTGGCCAACCTCATATAATTGTTCGCTTTATGGCAATTCGTTCTGTTAAAGATTTACCTGTTGCACGTCGTATAGGTATGACTTGGATGATTGTTTCTATTTGTGGGGCAATGGCAACAGGTTTTGCCGGTATTGCTTATGTGGCTAAAACAGGAACCGTATTAACTGACCCCGAAACTATTTTCATCTTATTTTCTCAAGTCTTATTTCATCCTCTAATTGCTGGCTTTTTACTTGCTGCGATTTTGGCTGCAATAATGAGTACAATTTCGTCCCAGCTACTTGTAACGTCAAGCTCATTGACAGGTGACTTTTATCAAGCCTTCCTTAATAAAGACGCCACAGATAAGCAATTGGTTTTTGTAGGCCGTTTATCTGTACTGTTAGTTGCAATTGTTGCTATATTTTTAGCTTATGATCGTAATAGTTCGATTTTAAGTCTAGTCAGTAATGCTTGGGCAGGTTTTGGTGCTGCATTTGGACCGCTAGTTATTTTAAGTCTTTACTGGAAAAAAATGAATAAACAAGGTGCTTTGGCTGGAATGTTGACGGGTGCATTTACTGTGCTATTTTGGATTTACGCACCAATAACTATTGGCGGTGAATCATTAAGTTCAACAATGTATGAAATTGTACCAGGCTTCATTTTGGCAACGATTGCTATCGTTGTGGTGAGTAAGTTTACTGCCAACCCAGATGAGTCTGTTGAACAGATGTTTGATGATATGTTGGAACAACACAATATAGATTAAAATAAAAAGCCCGTTATTGAAATTCAATAACGGGCTTTACTGTTAAACGATGTTAGCTAAACGTTAAATAGACCAATTAACATTTTTATCAATAGCGGTTTGCCATTTTTGAAGTGATTCATTTTTGTCACCAACGACAATTATATTACTGTGTTTAAAGTGTTGAGATATACCGATTAATTTATCATCTGTAAAATTAGCACTGAATTCAAGGTCTTCATTATTTGGAACGACAAAAACTGTTACTGTACTTGTTTCACCTTGATAAACCAAATGAAGGCTTTTCATACCATCAAATCGGCAATAATCTGCAAACAATAATTTACCAATACCAGAAGTGAAACTTCCGTTAAACGTCGCCATTTTATCGTTTAGAGAGGCTAAACTAACATTTTCTGTCGAGGTGTTAGAAAAATAATCTTCTTCGTGAGCAATATGTGCAATCGCATAATCACCTAAAGTACTATATGCACTAGAAAATTGCATAAAGTTAAAAGTTAAACCCATAGCAAACGCAACAGATGCGGCTAAAGACAAACGAATACGACTTTTGCGTTTTTGTTGCTGATGACTGGCGAGTGTTTGACGTAAAATGAGTTTATCGCATAAATCGCTTGGCACTTCGACATTCATTGCTTTAAAAATTTTACTGTCTAAATCTTCAAGTTCTTGTGTAAAAACTCGTTTAGCAGGATCACTTTTAATTTCATCAAGCATATCTTCATCACGCGTATTTGGATCTGCATAAATACGTCGTCTAAATTGCAAATCATCCATTGTACTGACCTCTAACTTTTGTTGTGTTTTCTAACGCTTCTTTTAATTGATTACGTGCTCTAAAAAGCCTTGTCATGACGGTGTTTTTATTTAAATCAAGTTGCTTTGCTATTTCTTCACCAGAAAAACCACCAATAATTTGCAATACTAATGGCTCTCTATATTCTTCTGGCATCTGTGCGATTTTCTCACGAAGCCAATAATTTTCAATTTCTTGTTCATTACTGGTTGATTTTGTATCAGTAACCTCAGCTTCTTCATATTCACTCATCTCAAAGCGTTTGCGTTCAAAACGACGAGCATTTTCTCTACGCAGAATTGTGATCAACCATGACTTGGCTGCTTTTTCATCTTTCAATGAATCTAAAGCTCGCCATGCCCTTAAAAAGGTTTCTTGCACCAGATCTTCTGCGACATGTTTGTCGTGACAAAGCCAATAGGCGTAGCGAAATAAATCGCTATGCAATGCTTTTACCAGTGCTTCATATCTAACTTGTTTTGTAGCCATGTTGTAAGAGACCTGAGCTGACATTATTTTATTTCGCTTTTAAAAAATTATATTATTTTTTATGAAGGATTCAGAGATAATAATGTTTCTTTATTTACTTTTAAACCTTGTTTATTAATATCTTGAATCAAAGAGCACAAGTTTTCACCCTGCCAATTTTTTTGTTCTTTTCCGTAATAAGATTGTTGCAATAACTGAATCTCATTCTGAAACTTACTATTATTAATGTCTAATAGTCCATCATCAAGTGTAGTCGTTATCACTTTACCTGCTTTAGATTGCAACGTATTTATCCATGGCGAAATTAAGGCCAGTACTTCTAAACCTTGATTTTTTTTACATGCCGCTAATAAAGATAAATATACATTACTATTTTTTGTTTCTGTTTTTGGTAAATTAGCTAAGGAAGGTTTAGTTAATTTTGCACTGATAAACCATGCTAAAGAGGTGATTAACCATAATGCTAAAAATAACCATTGTAACCAAGAAGCTTCGGTAACAATCACTGTTTGAGCAGGTATTACTTCTTTATTTTGATGGGGTATACTAATTTCAGACTCTTTTTCCATTTCACTATTAGGCAATACGGTAATAGTTTGTGCTGAAATAGTAGCAACTTGATAACGGTTAGTAACGGTGTTCCACCATGGAATGTTTATTTCTGGCAATTGATATTCACCAGCCTTACTCGCAACAATAGCAAAATTTCGTACTTTTTGACTGACTAAACGGCCGCTAGTCATACCTGTATGAAGTTGGGCTTGATCTGGATATACCTTTAAACCTTTTGGTACTGTCATCTCGAGTATAGGTAATTGTTCTTCAGATAATCCAGCTGCAGTTAATGTGATACTTCGAGTAATAGGTTCTCCTACTTTAAATGTTGTAACATCGGGCTGCCAATCTTGGTGTATAGCCAATAAGTCACTCGGTAACCAAGTACCTTGAAACGTATCTGGAATAGGGCGTACAACTAATGGGATTTCATCGCCAATAACACTTACAGGTTTCGTTTCAGAGAAGCTAAACATGTTATTTCTTCTGGTCGATGGCAGTAAAATCTCTCCAGAAAATACGGGGGATTTCAATACAAATTCACCACTATTCTTTGGGCTTATTGCGTAAGTTCTTTCAATAACACGATAGCGACGACCATTAATGATCGTGTCTTCTTCCTTGTCTTTTCCAATTTGGGTTATGCTAGCGCCTTCTAGGGTCGGTTCAGTTAAACTGCCACGTTTTAATTCAGTTGAAAAGTGGAGTTTCACCGTTAATGTTAATTGTTGTTGTACATATACTTCTTTTGTCGACACTTCAGAGGTAATAAATAAGTCTTTCTGTTGATCTGCACGTGGGTCTTTTTCAGCTAATACGTTAACTTGAATAGCTTGAGATTGAATGCCCTCTATCGTCAATGGAGGAATGGTGAAGTCTCCAGCTTTTTTACTTATTAGTAGAGTATTCCAAGTTGTCGTGCGTGTTGTTTTAAAATTCACCATACTTGTCTGTGAGTTCACAGATGTTCTGCCTACGACAAAGTCTTTTAACAATGCAGAGGTATCCAAGGCATTTGTGTCAACATCATCATCAACGGTGATTTTTAGAATAAAAGATTCATTAACCACAACCGGATTTTTGTCGATTGTTGCACTAATTTGACTAGCCGCGATGGCATTGTTTAAGAAAAGTGCGTTGCTACAAAAAATAGCTATTACGGTTATTATTATTTTCATCACTATTTTTACCACTGTTTTGTTCCTTTTGCGCTACTGCGATTATTACGACGCTTTTGGTATTCGAGCTGCATTTTATTTCTGAGTAACATATACGGGTCATCAGTTACTTTATTGAGTAATTGTTGATGTTTTTGTTCTGTTTCTTCTGCTAGTTTTTCCGCTGCACGAAGCTGAGCAGGTGTCTGTTCTGACTTTTCGTCACTTTGTTCTTTCGCTTCACTTTCTTTGGATTCCTTTTCTTGCTCTGCTTTTTTCTGTTCTTCTTCTTGAAATTTTTCGGCTTCAGATTGTTCTTTATCTGAACCTTCTTTTTTGTCGCCCTTCTGATCAGGATCGCTGTCTTGTGATGGGTCGTCACTTTCTTTTTGTTCTTGATCTTGCTTTTGACCTTCTTGGTCTTGTTGTTCTTTATTTTCGCCGTTGTTTTTATCTTGGTCTTGTTGCTGCTGATCCTTTTGCTGCTCTTGCTGTTTTTTTAATTCTTCTAGGTAGGCTTTATTGGCTTTTGCATCTTCATGTTGTGGATCTTTTTTTAGGGCTTGATCATAAGCTTCGATTGCTTCATCAACACGTTTCAATTGAGCCAATGCATTACCTTGGTTATATAGTGCCTCAGGAGTATCCTTTTGTTTAAATGCTTTTAATGCTTGTTCGTAATCACCAGAACGATAATGCGAACTTCCTTGCCATGATGAGTCTTCAAAGCTGTTTGCTGCTTTGTGAAATTCTTCAGAATTGAATTGTTTTTGCCCTTGTTGGTCTTTGGTTTCCCATAAATCATCCCAAAAACTTGTTGTTAAATCTGCATCTAGAATTTGGCCATCGGATGCAACAGGACTCACACTTTTTGTTGCAGGCATTGTTATAGGTAATGCTGTACTTTGCGCATAACTTTTATCAACAGGTGTTATTAATAGAAATACGGGCAATATGGCGAGTAAACGTCCTCGACGAAAGTAGGGCAGTAATAACGGTAAGACAAGTAATAATAGGTAAGGACCAACTTCTTGCCATTGGTCACCTGTATTAGATGACTCTTTCTGTTCTTGTTCTTCAATATCAAAAGGTTGGCGAAGTAACTGTTCAATATCGTCATTATTATTCGCAAGTGTGGCGTAATTGCCTTGTCCTCTTTTAGCAGAACCTTTTAATGCCGATATTGATAATTTAGGCACAATAATTGAGCCTGCTGAATCTTTCATCAATTCACCGTTATTAAGTTTTATCGGCGCACCGGCTTTTGTGCCTATGCCTAAAATATTTAAGCGATGATTATTGCTTCGGCTCCAATCTGTGATGTCTTGAATATCATAATTGTCTATGCCATCAGTAAACCAATATATATCACCTTTGCTATGACCTGCATTCATTAACATGTCATGCGCAAGCGTTAGTGCGGCTATAGGGTTACTGCCAAGTTCTGGCATTAGTTCTGGTGACAATGATGGTAATAATAATTTAATGTTATTGATATCGTCTGTTAGGGGGCTAATCGTGAACGCGTCTCCCGCATAGGCAATTAATCCAGTTTCGCCTTCAATTAACCTTTCAAGTAAATCAATCGCTTTATAGCGTGATCGTGTTAATCGGTTAGGCGAGATATCAGTAGCGTACATCGAGTAAGACATATCCATTATTAAAACAGATCCACGTGCTGTTTGATAAACGGGTTGTGGGAGTTTTTTCCACGTTGGCCCTGCGATGGCAACAATCGTCAATAACCCAATAATAAAAGGTACAGTCAGTGAAAGTTCTTTCTGATTTTGTTGCTTGTCAACCAACACATTAGCTAAATGTTCCGGTAATAATTGTTGCCAGCCTGATTGGCTTAAACGATATTTTTTAAGCAGCTGTAAAGCAAAAACTAAGGCTATGATGGCTAATAACCACCAAGGACGAATAAAGTGAAAATCAGTCATATTAAATACTCGTTCCTTTTATTTTAAATGGCGGCAGGTTCACCCAAATCAAATAAATAAATGATAGGAGTAATGCTATGGCTAAAGGCCAATAGAAAAGAGCAGTAAGTGGGCGCATTTGTTGTTGGTCTTGTTCTATAGGCTCTAATTCATCGAGAAGTCGGTATATTTCGCTCATGTCTTTACTGTCGCGGGCTCTAAAGTAGTGCCCTCCAGTTTCTGTTGCTAATCGTTGTAAAGATTCTTCATCTAGTTCACTTGAAGGGTTTATACGACGTTTTCCAAATATTGAATTTTGGATCATTACATCGGCGCCAATACCTACAGAATAAATGGTGATATTTTTTGCTACAGCAAGCTCTAAAGCTTGTTCAGGTGTTATTTTACCCGCGGTGTTTTGTCCATCAGTTAACAGTAACAATACCCGGTTTGACTGTTTTTTTGCATCGAAACGTTTTACCGCTAATGCAATTGCATCACCAATCGCGGTTTGTTTACCCACTAAACCTAAAGTGGCTTCATCAAGCATTTGCTGCACAGTTTTTCTATCGAAAGTCATTGGGGTTTGCATGTAAGCGTCATCACCAAAAAGGATAAGCCCTAAACGATCTCCTGTTCTACGTTCTATAAAGTCACCTAATAGTACTTTTAACATATCTAAACGGTTGACGGTGCTTCCGTTCAATTGCATATCTTCTACTTGCATACTGCCAGATAGGTCAACAGCGATCATCATTTCTCGCCCTTCGGTAGGTACATTAACGGCTTCACCTAACCATTGAGGCTGACTAGCGGAAATAACAACTAAAGCCCAAATGAGTAAAAATAAAAATCGTGGTGACTTTTTAGTTTTTACTGAAAATGTCTTGCTTGAAGATTCTTGTATCAAAATTGGCATTTTTAATGCTGCGGCTTGGTTGTGATTTTTTGCCGGTAATAAAAACATGATTAAAGGTATTGGCAGAGCCAAGAGTACCCAAGGTAATAAAAGTTCTATCATGAAGTCACCTCAGAGCCCTTAACAGGCTTTTGTTTCAATAACTTTGGAGGAAGAGCCTGACTAAGCCAAAGGCGAGCGCCTTCGTGTAAAGTATTATTTAATGTTTCATTTGATGAGTTTTCAACGGGCTGATATTTATTCTTAAGTTGTTGACCACATAACATTTGAAATTTTTCTTGTTGTTTAATCGGTAACTTACTAATAAAAAATTGTTCTAGCTGCTCGCCATGTAAAGAAGCAACTTCGTTACGTGGGAAATATTGAAAAGCTGACCATTTTAATAATGTGACTATTTCATCATTATTATCGATACTATTAAGATTTGTTAGAGCCAGTTTTTTAGCATGAGATAGCTTTCTATTTTTCTGCCATTTTACGATACCGAAAATAAGACCTATCAATAAACATGCTAACAATATCCACCAACCATAAGCGACAGGATAGTTGTGAACTTGTTCGGGTAGATGTATATCTTTTAATTGGGCTAGCTGCTCCGACGGCTGTTTTAACGCTTCCATGATTCCACTCCGTCAGTTAATTGTTGCTCTAAAGTTTGACCTGATGAAAAGTGTAAAATTCTACCACCTGCTTTAAGTAATAAATCTTGTTTTTGTTGAACAAGAATATTTGCTTGCTGATGATATTTTTCAGCGGATGTTGGATCGCCTATCAGCAATTGTTGTCTTGACCGTCCGTCTGTCACGGCAACGTTCATTTTATATTTACTCGTGGGCAAATCGTGCTCTAGCGGATCACTAACTAAACACACAACCAATTCACAGTGCCGATTGATATGCGATAAATGACGAATGGTTTCTTGGCTAATATGATTACCATCGGTAATTAGATAAACTAAACTTCCGGGTCTAGAAAGTTGTCTTAATCGTGCACAATTCTCTTCGAAGGCTTTGTTAGCCGATTCATGTAATTGTTCGCTTGATAGAATTTCCGTTTGATTATTTCTTTCAAGCGATAAAGTATCCTTATGCGTTTCAACTAAACTATGCAAATAATGAAGTACACCTTCTTTGCGGCTCCGTGGTTTTAATTCGCTATGTTGATGCTCATTAAAAACAATACCACCAATTCTATCGCCGCGTCCTTTTGCATGCCAAGTAACTAATGCGGCTAAATGTGCGGCTTGTACTGATTTAAACAAAAGTTGGCTACCGAACAACATTGAGCTGCTGAGATCGGTTGCTACAAGTACTGGGCGTTCAACTTCTTCACGAAAAATCTTAGTGTGTGTTTTACCTGTTCGTGCGGTAACCCGCCAATCGATAGCACGAATATCGTCACCATTTTGATAATGACGTACTTCGTCAAACTCCATACCTCGGCCTTTGCTACGAGATAAATAATTTCCTGACATTTGTCCGTGTAGACTTTTGCGTGCAGCAAGATCAATTAAACTCGATTTATTTTGGTATTGAACCAATTCATTAATCGATAATTCAACACCATTGCTAGCAAGACTGCTGAGCACATTGGAAATGTCTTGCTTTTTTTGTTCTTTTTTTTGATTAAGCCACATAAATTTACTTACAATATTGATTGTTTATTTTTTTATGTTGTTAAAATATTTTAAGCAACAGCGACTAAACTTAATAAGTGATCTAGTAATTGATTACTGTTAATACCTTCTGCTTCTGCTTGGTAAGTCAGTAAAATACGATGACGTAAAACATTATGAAATACGGCTTGTACATCTTCAGGGCTAACAAAGTCACGGTTGTGTAACCAAGCACGGGCACGTGAACATCTATCCAGAGCGATTGTTGCTCGTGGGCTAGCGCCATACGCCAGCCATTGCTTTAATTGATCATCATATTTTTCAGGTGAACGTGTTGCCATAATCAAATCGACAATATAATTTTCTATTGCAGGTGCCATGTGAATTTCCATGACTTCGTCACGAGCGGCAAAAATATCACTTTGTGAAATGGCTTTTACTGGCTTTTCGCTTTCTTTCTTATGTTGAAGTGCTTCACCGCGATTGAGCTTTAAAATAGCTAATTCGCTGGCAGCATCTGGATAATCAATTTCTAAATGCATTAAGAAACGATCTAACTGTGCTTCAGGTAAGGGGTATGTTCCTTCCTGCTCTATAGGGTTTTGCGTTGCCATCACTAAAAATAAATCAGGCAGAGGGTAAGTATTCCGGCCAACAGTAATTTGTCCTTCTCCCATAGCTTCTAATAAAGCGGATTGTACTTTGGCTGGCGCACGGTTTATTTCATCCGCTAATACTAAATTTCTAAATAGGGGGCCAGGCTGGAAAACAAATGTGCCATCTTCAGGACGATAAATATCAGTACCTGTTAAATCGGCAGGTAATAAATCAGGTGTGAATTGAACTCGATGAAAATCAGCTTCCAATCCGTCAGCTAAAGCATTTACTGCACGCGTCTTTGCTAAGCCTGGAGGACCTTCTACAATTAAGTGACCATTGGCAAGAAGTGCGATAAGTAAGTTTTCAACAAGAGCGTGCTGACCGATAATTTGTTGAGATAAGTATTCTTTTAAAGATGAAAAATGTTCAATTGCCATGCTGACTACCACTTGCCTATTTATATTGTTAAACCTGTGGGTATATATATAAGGTTCAACTAGTATAAAACAAGCAATTTCTACATTTTGACATGATTTTTAACAATTTATTTTGGAATGTTTCATACACGTTTTAGTTGGGAGTTGTATTTTTTTCATTTAGCGTTAGAATAAAGCAATAAGTAAGTGGTCAGACCTCTTGGTTTGAAGGCAATATAATTAGAAATTACGATAGAAGGTAGAGACATGACAAAAATGAATTTAACGACTCGAAATGGAGAACGAATAGCTGTGGTAGCTGGTTTACGTACGCCATTTGCTAAACAAGCCACTGCTTTTCACGGTGTTCCTGCAGTAGATTTAGGGAAAATTGTCGTCAATGAATTACTTCAAAAGCATGATATTGATCCTTCTATTATTGATCAACTCGTTTTTGGTCAAGTTGTACAAATGCCTGAAGCGCCAAACATAGCTCGAGAAATAGTTTTAGGAACGGGAATGAATGTTCATACCGATGCTTATAGTGTTTCAAGGGCTTGTGCCACGAGCTTCCAGTCAGCAGTTAATGTAACCGAAGCTATAATGGCTGGTTATGTTGATGTTGGTATTGCTGGTGGTGCGGATTCTTCTTCAGTTGCACCAATTGGTGTTTCTAAAAAGTTTGCTCGTGTTTTACTTGATTTAAGCAAGGCAAGAAGCTTAGGCCAAAAAATATCTCTGATCCGTCAATTGGGTTTAAAAGATATTATGCCTGTTCCTCCTGCGGTTGCTGAATATTCAACAGGAATATCAATGGGACAAACCGCTGAACAAATGGCGAAAACTCATAATATCTCTCGTGAAGCACAGGATGAATTAGCGCATCGTTCACATACGTTAGCAACAAAAAGTTGGCAAGAAGGCAAGTTAGCTGGCGAAGTGATGACTGCGCACAGCGAACCTTATAAAAGCTTTATTGAGAAAGATAACTGTATTCGTGAAAATTCAGAACTCGCAAGCTATAAAAAATTACGCCCATGTTTCGATAGAAAACACGGCACAGTAACCGCGGCAACAAGCACGCCATTAACAGATGGTGCATCAGCTATTATATTAATGCGAGAAGGGCGAGCGAAAGAATTAGGTTATAAACCTCTCGGTTATATCAAAAGCTATGCTTTTGCTGCTATTGATGTTTGGGAAGACATGTTAATGGGTCCAAGTTACGCGACGCCATTGGCTCTTAAACGTGCAGGTATGGAATTAAAAGATTTAGACTTAATTGAAATGCATGAAGCTTTTGCTGCACAAGCGCTTGCTAATATGAAAATGTTTGCCAGCACTAAATTTGCCCGTGAACAATTAGGACAAGATAAAGCGATTGGTGAAATAGACATGGCTAAGTTTAACGTTATGGGGGGCTCTTTAGCTTATGGTCATCCGTTTGCAGCAACAGGAACGCGTTTAATTGTACAAACTCTTAATGAATTGAACCGACGTGGCGGTGGAACAGGTTTAACAACAGCATGTGCTGCTGGTGGCTTAGGCGCTGCAATGATTGTGGAGACTGACTAATGACTTCACTTAATGAGAACAATCAAGAAAATGAACAAGAGATTAACCAAGAGAGCAATAATATGAGTACCTTTACTTTAATACGCCAAGACAATGGAATTGCTCACTTAGTAATGGACGTGATTGGCGAATCCATGAACACGTTGAAGGCTGAGTTTTCTGAAGAAATTGATAATGTATTAAAAGAAATACGTAACGACAATACGATTAAAGGCATTGTGTTACTCAGCGGAAAAACAGACTCTTTCGTTGCAGGTGCAGATATTAACATGTTGGCGAGTTGTCAAAGCGCGAGCGAAGCAACCGCGCTTTCTCGACAAGGGCAAATGATTTTTGATCAAATTGAAAATCTTTCCATTCCAGTGGTTGCTGCGATTAATGGCGCTTGCTTAGGTGGTGGTCTTGAACTCGCTATGGCATGTCATGCACGTATTTGTAGTGATAGTGGTAAAACAGCTCTAGGTTTACCAGAAGTCCAGTTAGGTTTATTGCCAGGCAGTGGTGGCACGCAACGTTTACCAAAATTAGTGGGTATTCAAAAAGCATTAGACATGATGTTAACAGGTAAGCAACTTCGCGCTAAACAAGCGTTAAAGGCAGGCTTGGTTGTTGATGTTGTGCCGAACAGTATTTTAGTTTCTTCAGCAGAAAATCTTGTACTAGCTGCTGAAGGTAAAGCAAGTAAAATCAAGAATAATCATCGTAAAATAAGTACACTAGATAAAGCCCTTGAAGGCAATGCTGTTGGTCGCAAAGTGATTTTCAGTCAAGCAACGAAATCAGTATTAGCAAAAACAAAAGGGAATTATCCTTCTCCGCTTAAAATAATTGATTGTGTACGAACAGGCGTTGAGAAATCATCAGAACGTGGTTATCAAACAGAAGCTGACCATTTTGGTGAACTTGTTATGTCACCAGAGTCAGCACAATTAAGACAAATATTCTTTGCAACTACCGACATGAAAAAAGAAGAAGGTATCGAAGGTGTTACCGCGGCTCCAATTAAACACGTAGGAGTTTTAGGTGGTGGTTTAATGGGCGGCGGCATTGCTTTTGTTACGGCGACTAAAGCGAATGTTGATGTGCGGATAAAAGATATATCACAGCAAGGCATTAGCCATGCATTGAAATATGGCTTCGACATTCTCAATAAAAAAGTTAAACGCCGTTTCATGCCAAAAAGTGAGATGCAGAAACAATTAGCTATGATCACAGGCTGTACTGATTATAGTGGTTTTAAAAATGTCGATATGGTTATAGAAGCCGTTTTTGAGGATTTATCGTTAAAACAAAAAATGGTTGAAGACATGGAGAGTATTTGTTCTGAGCAAACTATTTTTGCCAGTAATACCTCAAGCTTACCCATTGGAAAGATTGCAGAGAAAGCATTACGACCTGAAAATGTAATTGGCCTTCACTATTTTTCACCGGTTGATAAAATGCCATTGGCAGAAATAATTGCTCATGCTAAAACTTCGGACCAAACTATTTCGACAACAGTCGCTTTTGCTAAGAAACAAGGAAAAACCCCTATTGTTGTGCAAGACAAAGCAGGTTTTTATGTAAATCGTATCTTAGCGCCTTATATGAATGAAGCCGCCTTAATTTTATTAGAAGGAGAATCAATAGGTAAGCTAGATAAAGCTTTAGTTAACTTTGGTTTCCCTGTTGGTCCAATGCAGTTACTTGATGAAGTAGGCATTGATATAGGCTCTAAGATTGGACCTATCTTACAAGCCGAATTAGGTGAAAGATTTGCGCCACCTGAAGCGTTTAATAAACTGATTGCGGATAAACGTTTAGGTAAAAAAGTACAGAAGGGTTTTTACCTTTATAAGGATAAGAATGGTAAAAAAGTCACTAAGAAGCTTGTTGATGAATCAGTTTATTCGTTATTAAACATTACTATTAAAGATCAAAAGACTAATTACGAACTTGTTCAACGTTGTGTGTTTATGATGTTAAATGAGGCCGCAAGGTGTTTAGACGAAGGAATTATTCGCAATGCGAGAGATGGTGATATTGGTGCTATTTTTGGTATCGGATTTCCACCATTTTTAGGTGGGCCATTCCATTATATGGATGCGCTTGGCGCGGAAACGCTTGTCAGTAAATTAAACCTGTGGAGTACAGAACATGGAGAACGCTTTAAACCATGTCAAGCTTTAGTAACTATGGCTGAAACAGGCAAGAAATTTTATTCTTAACTGGCAACTAAGCGCCATATCGGTGGCAAATCAATGACAAAAGAGGCAATTTACCGCCTCATTTTTTATGCACGTTTAGTCTATAAAAAAGTTGAATAAATACTCTAAATTAGGTATATTGCGCCTTTAAATTTTCAGACCATTTTTTGGTTGGCTTTTAGTCGGTATAGCGGTAAGTATTATGTTGTTACTTTTAGGTGTTATCAGTGTTCTTTGTTCAATGTTTTTTTATTGTCAGGCGCTTCGAAGTGGATTAGGTTTAAAACGCTGGGCTTGTGCAGGTTTAGTTTTCGGACCATTTATTTGGCCAATGTTTTGTATGAAAAAACGTATGAAGGTAAATAAATTATTTGGATTTAATGCTTTAATTCTAAGAGCTTAAGTTATTTATACTGAGGTTAAGCCTATTCCATTAGGATAAATAAGACAGCTACATTCCTTGTAGCTATTATTGCCTTTTACAAACGATCTATATAAAGATAATCGTTTAATATTTCTTACTTCCACCATGTGCTTGCAGGCATTTCTTTTATTTCAATGTTAGCAGCAATTGGGTTTGCTTTAGTCTTTGTTACAAATAGAGTTTTAAATAAGTTAATCATTATTGAACTCCTAGATGCGAACTTTATTTTTAGATATTCCGATGCGAACTTTATTTTTAGATATTCCGATGCGTACTTTATTTTTAGATATTCCGATACGGACTTTATTTTTAGATATTCCAATATGAATAGAACTTTGTGTTTGTCCTGTTTCATTAACTATTAATGAATCAGACTCTATTACTGGAGCTGGAGTAGCAGACATTGCCAAAGACAAGATAAGTGAGCTAAGCATTCAAATTTCCTTAATATATTTTTATTGTTCATTTATTATTAATTTCATGAATGATTAAGCATGGAGTGTGCCAAAAAGAAAAAGCCTTATTGAATAAGGCTTTTGTGGCGTTTTTTATAGTTAAATAAGTTTGTCAAAACTTTGTCAGTTTTTTTCGTGCTAATTAGCTTCTTTATTCAAAGGTTGACACTAACGTGACGCTTTGCCAAAGTTTGTAGATGCTTTGGTTATTTGATAGGAAAGTAAATACTTTTGAAAGTCGCCTTCAGGTAAAGGCTTACTATAGAGATAACCTTGTAACTGCTCACAGCGTAGGCCTGAGAGGAAACTCAGTTGATTATTTGTCTCTACACCTTCAGCAACTACTTGCATCCCTAAGTTGTGCGCAATCGTAACTATGGTCGCCACCATGTTGCGCCCTTGTTCAGACTCTTCGATATCATCGACAAAAGCTTTATCAATTTTTAAAGTATTCAATGGGAACTTTTTCAAATAGGCGAGTGACGAGTAACCTGTGCCAAAATCGTCTAATGATAAATGAATACCCATCGCACGAATTTGCAACATAATATCAATCGCTTTTTGTGGTGAGTCCATAACAGTTCCTTCCGTTATTTCTAACTCAAGGTATTTTGCGGGTAACTGGCTTTCTTTGAGAATGTCAGCAATCATGCCTACCAAGTTGGGCTGAGTAAATTGTACCGCAGACAAATTTACAGCGACTCGGCCATTGAATAATCCGGCATCTACCCATTTTTTAGTGGCATAACATGACTTTCTTAAAACTACTTCGCCTATTTCAATAATCTGCCCAGTTTCTTCAGAAATAGGGATAAAGGTTACCGGGCTAATAATACCTTTCTTAGGTGTTTCAAAACGTACTAAAGCTTCCATACCGGCAACTTTACCGGTAGAAATTTCAATCTTAGGTTGGTAAAAAACTGAAAAAGAGTCTTCTTTTAAACCATGCCTAATTAAACTTTCAACTTGCAAGCGTTTTACTGCTGCTTTATTCATTGAATCACTGAAAAACTGGTACTTGTTACCACCATTGTTTTTTGCATGGTACATAGCTGTATCAGCATTTTTGAGTAACTCTTGTGGTGAAAAACCATCTTCAGGATAAAGTACAATACCTAAACTACTAAAGAGAACGACTTCTTGGTTTTTAAGCTTTAGAGGCTGGGCAATTGTCGTGAGTACTTCTTTGGCAATACTGGTGATCGTATGAATGTCATTAGTGTTTTCAATAATAATACTGAATTCGTCGCCACCCAAGCGATAAACAGTATCTTGTTTTCTGCCAACGGCGCGCATTCTTTTTGCCACTTGGCATAAAAGTACATCACCCACCTCGTGGCCCATAGAATCATTGATTTTTTTAAAGTTATCTAAATCAAAAACTAATAAAGCATGCGGAACTTTTTTTCGTACCAGTAAGGTTTGATTTGCTTGGAAATATGAACGGTTGGGTAAGCCCGTTAATGTATCGCTATTAGCTAGCTTTCGTAGTTCTGCTTCTGTTTCTTTACGTTTAGTAATATCAGAAAATACGCCAACAAAATGTGAAATACTTCTGTTCTCATCAAGTATTACGTCGATATTTAGATCGGTTAGGTATGTCTCACCATTATCACGTTTACTTTCAATTTCACCGTACCAGCTTCCTTTGGTTATTAGGTGTTTTTTTACATCAGTGGTGAAGGTTTTTGGATATTGGGTAAAGCTTATAGATTTACCTATCATCTCTTTTCTAGAGTTCTGAGTGATACGTTGAAAAGCCTTATTTACATCAACAATGTTGAATGCACGATCATAGATAATAACAGCATCGGATATGTTCTCAATACACTTTGCAAATAGTTTCAAACGTTCGTCAGCTTTTTTTATTTGGCTGATATCTTTAAGCGTACCCGTCATCCTTGTTGCTTTACCTTTATCGTCACGTTCAACAATTTTTCCGCGATCGAGTACCCATATCCATTTATCATCTTTATTTTTAACACGGTAGGTTGCTTCAAAATGGTCAGTATCGTTATCAAAGTGGTCGTTTATCGCGTCACGCACACGCTCAATATCATGTTCATTAATATTCGTCTTATCAGAGCCTACATTACGTCTTCCATCTTGTGGAAACTCTAAAATCCCCCAAATGTTTGAGCGATATATCTTTCCCGTACTTATATTCCAATCCCACATTTCGTCTCCACTTCCCCATAAGGAAAGTTTTAAACGTTCTTCACTTTTCTGAATTTGTAAATGATATAAACGTTTATGACGCATTTGTTGAACAAAATAAGCAATGACTAAAAAGCAGAGTAGGGTATAAACAATAATAGCGCTCTTCGAAAGCCACCACGGGACTAATATATGAATATTTAAAGTACTCTTTTTACTTGGCACAGTGCCCAATAGATCAAAAGCTTCAATTTCAAATATATAATCTCCAGCACTGAGATTAGTGTAGGTCGCTCGGTAATTTTTTTCCCCTGCATCTATCCAATCAGTTTCCAAATTCAATAAACGATAACGATAACCTATTTGGTCGGGATACTTTGCATTAGGTGAACTAAATTCAATGGTAAAAGGGGATTGCTCATGCTTTAGGGTCAAATTAGTTAACTGACTTAACTGTTTATTTAATGAAAATGTAGGATTTGTCGAATCACTTTCTTGATCGCGCACTTTTATTTTTTTATTGGCAATGAGTAAATTTGTTAATTTTGGAGAACTTAATACCTGTCTTATTTTTATTGCTTTTTGTGGGGAAAATTTATAAACACCATTGCTACTACCAAAATAAAACTCATCATGAATTGTTTTTAAAGCTGAACTAGCAATAAATTCAATATCAGAAAGATGTAAATCCTTACTAAGATTTTTAACTTTTTGAGTGCTGGGTGTAATTACAGAAATAGCTCCATTTGTTGAAAGCCAAGCATTTTCTTTTTTATCCAAAAGAAGTGATTCTATGGAATGATTTAATAACTCATTATTCTCATTAAAATAAGTTGTTGCCTTTGTACTCTTGTTATAAAGCAAAACACCTTGATTGGAAGTGAGCCAAACCCATGATTCAGAAACTTTTAAGGAAGTGACTTCAATTGTTGATAAATACTTAATTCCTTGAATATTATGGTAATTAAAGTTATTTTCGTTTTGTGGAGCTATTGATAAGTCAAAAGAGATTAATTGATTTTCTGTAGATGTTGCCCAAATAGTATTATTTTGACTATCAATATCAAATGTTTTTAAACGTTTATTATCATCCACATTATATCGACTAAATTCATTTGTTGAAATCGAAAAAGAAACCAAGCCACCATTCATATCTATGAACCAGACTTCGCCATTAAAAATTTGAAAAGGATAATCATTGTCGTAAAGTGAGTTTTCTTTCCATTCTTTGACTTTTATTGCTTCCTTAGAGGATATATCATATATAAATAGCTCATTTGTCGAAGTGTTTACCCATAAATTATTTTTATTGTCGGCTTTAATATGGTAAATGTCTGCGCTTTCAGTCGCCTTGATATAATTACCTGAAATATTATTTCCCATATAATTTATACCAGAATTCATATCGTTAAACCAAACTTTTCCATCCGTGGTTTCCGCAAATAAATTTATGTACCCGCCTATGACTCCATTTGAATAATGTTTAAAGTGAAGAGAGTCATTAAAAAAAACATTTACTCCTTTACCGTATGTCGCTAGCCATAAATTTCCAGTTATATCTTTGATTATTCTGTGAATATTGTTTTCTGATATACTATTTGATTGCTGACTATTTTGAAATGAACTTATACTTCTTGATCTTGGGTCTATAATATTCAACCCATTTTCAGTGCCTACCCACACTGTTGAATCATCGCTCAGCACTATACTTCTGACATAATTAGAAATAATTTTGTTCTTTAGGTGAGTCGTGTTGTAGCTGTCTATTTGATTATAGTTTTCATCTAAAACGTAAATGCCCTTATCTGTACCTAACCAGTAGTCACCATTAATTTCTTTTATATCAAATAATGATTTTGCAGGGATTGTTATGCGAAACTTATTATTTTTTTTCTGTAAGGATTCAGCGTAATTCAAGTTTTCATTAACTAAAAAAATACCATTGTCGTAACTGCCAAACCAAAAGTTTCCTTTCAAGTCTTGATGAATAGTTTTTATTTCTTTTAGTTCATCTTCAAGTCCGTGAATTTTTATTTGTTTAAAATGATTATTGTCTTGGTCAAATTTATGAATGCCATTAGTGGTAGAAACCCAAATATTTTTGGTTTTGTCTTGGTAAATATCCCAAATTGTATCGTCTTTTAATGATTCATTATTACCATTTTCATGATAATAATTATCAAAATTATCCAATACTACATTGTATTTACTTAACCCTTTTGCAGTACCTACCCAAAGAACACCATCTGTATCAACAAAAACTTTACGTATGAAGTTATTTGCAATAGAGTTAGGATTTTCTATATTTTTTCTATAATGTACAAAGTTTTTGCCATCATATCTATTGAGCCCATCTTCTGTCGCTATCCATATAAAACCATCATGATCTTGTACAATATCAAAGACGTTGTTTTGGCTTAAACCATCAGTGGTTAATAAATGTTTAAATTTTAAGGCTGCTTGATTTGATAGAGAGGTATTTGCTGTGATAAGGCTTTCTGTTGATATTTCTTCAGCAGTAATATTCGGTATATTAAATATTACTGTAAAAATGAGTAAACAAAAAAGGTGACAAAACTTTTGGAATGGTACGAGATAAGTATTGGAAAAAAAATTAAGCACAAATACAACCTTGGATAGAAGCTTTAATTAGGCTTATTTACACCACTAAAATTTACTAAAAACAGAAATTCAAAAAATTAAGTAAATATTAAACCGTCTAGAATGGGTAAATTAAGCAAGCAATTTCATTTTTATTATAATTCATATTGCATACATCACATTTAAAATGATGGTTAGCGCTAAGTCAACTCATTTACCCTAATTCGGATAAGATACTTAAGATGGCAAATATCATTAGCACAGATACTTTATCGGCAGGTTTAATATTTTCTTTGACAATTTTTTAATGTTTTTTTAATCATTTCATTGTGATGGAGTATA